>Ga0129310_1000375_pt1 | contig 56598 bp, 57 predicted proteins | sample Go1ome_2_FD_94433 | JGI IMG/M metagenome (GOLD analysis project Ga0129310, IMG submission 94433) | Western lowland gorrila individual fecal microbial communities from Wisconsin, USA - Go1022A metagenome | ecosystem: Host-associated > Mammals > Digestive system > Large intestine > Fecal | place...
AGTTGATCTCTTTGCGGTATGGTACCGTTCCGATCGTAAGAGAGACAGGTGGATTGAAGGATACGGTTATTCCATATAATGAATATGAAGGAACCGGAACCGGTTTTTCATTTACAAATTATAATGCTGATGAGATGCTTAAGATCATCAATTATTCCAAAGAAGTATATTACGATCATAGAGACGAATGGAATCGTATGGTTGTTCGTGATATGAAAGAAGATTTCTCCTGGGACAAGTCGGCTGTGAAATATATGCAGTTGTATGATAAAGTATTAGGCTACTAAGAATGAGTCCATAGAAGAAATTGCGTTATTTATGGAAAAACTTAAAAGAATGTGCTATACTCTTGAAAGTATATTAGCAAATACAATCATAACAGATTGGTAAGAGGAGAAAAGAAATGATAGACATCAAATTTTTACGAGAGAATCCAGACATTGTAAAACAGAACATTAAGAACAAGTTTCAGGACGAGAAGCTTCCGATGGTTGACGAAGTGATTGAGTTAGATGCAAAGAGCCGTGAAGCCAAAGGTAAGGCAGACGCATTACGGGCAGAGCGTAATAAGATATCCAAGCAGATAGGCACTTTGATGGCACAGGGTAAGAAAGAAGAAGCAGAAGCAACGAAGAAGCTTGTGACTGAGCGTTCAGAGGAATTGGCAGCCTTAGAGGAACAGGAGAAAGATCTACAGGAGAGAATTACTAAGATTATGATGGTGATTCCGAATATTATTGATCCTTCTGTACCAATCGGCAAGGATGACAGTGAGAATGTAGAGATTGAGAAATTTGGTGAGCCGGTTGTACCTGACTTTGAGATTCCGTATCATACAGAGATTATGGAGAAGTTCAATGGTATTGATTTGGATGCAGCGGGGCGTGTTGCTGGTAACGGTTTCTATTATTTAATGGGCGATATTGCAAGATTGCATTCTGCGGTAATCTCTTATGCCAGAGATTTTATGATTGACAGGGGATTTACTTATTGTGTACCGCCATTTATGATTCGTTCGAATGTAGTAACCGGAGTTATGAGTTTTGCAGAGATGGATGCTATGATGTATAAGATCGAGGGTGAGGATCTTTACCTGATCGGAACCAGTGAGCATTCTATGATCGGTAAGTTCATTGATACAATTGTGAAAGAGGAAGAACTTCCTAAGACACTGACAAGTTATTCCCCATGTTTCCGTAAGGAGAAGGGTGCACACGGAATTGAGGAACGTGGTGTATACAGAATCCATCAGTTCGAGAAACAGGAGATGATCGTAGTATGCAAGCCGGAAGACAGTAAGATGTGGTTTGACAAGTTATGGCAGAATACAGTAGATCTGTTCCGCAGTTTAGATATTCCGGTTCGTACGTTAGAGTGTTGTTCGGGTGATCTGGCAGATTTGAAAGTGAAGTCTATTGACGTTGAGGCGTGGTCTCCAAGACAGAAGAAGTATTTTGAAGTAGGAAGCTGCTCAAACTTAGGAGATGCACAGGCAAGACGTTTGAAGATCCGCGTAGATGGACCGGATGGAAAGTATTTTGCACATACTTTGAATAACACAGTAGTTGCCCCACCTCGTATGTTGATTGCATTCTTAGAGAATAATCTGAATGCGGATGGTACTGTGAATATTCCAAAGGTATTACAGCCATATATGGGTGGAAAGACAAAGATTGAGTAATAGATAGAGAGATCAATTAAAAGACTGTATGGTTATGTCATGCATAGAAAGAGATACCGGGGAATCAAAGAATATTCTTTGATTCCCCGGTATCTTGTTGTAGAATTTGTGTGAGGTCACAGTCCTCTATATTATTTCTGGAAATATTTCTGAATATGTTTATACATGGATTTTACAGCAGGAGCCATAAGTTCGGGATTTAATGCACAGATTCCGATGATCCTTTTTTCAGTAGGACGCAGTGAATACATATCAACATCATAAGGCATATTTTTCATGACCAGACTAGGCATGATGCAGACGCCAAGTCCGGCGGCAACCATGGCAATTGTGCTGGAATCATCCACAACATGGCAGGACGATCGGATGGTTGTCTGATGTTTTTGTAATAGCATCTGAATATCGGCATCGGTGCTTTCACGTTGTGATACAAAGTTCTGACCTTCCAGTTCACTAAGTTCAATATAGTCTTTATGGCGCGGATGAAATGACTTTGGAACAATGCACATAAGCTCATCTTCGTATAATGTTGTAATGGGAAGGTCCTTACAACTGGATTCTGACAGAAATCCTAAGTCGACAACACCGGTCTTGATCCAATTATAGACATCATCATAAGTTCCCTGATAGATCTTGATCTCGATGCTGGGATGTAACCTGGAAAAGCTTGTTGCAATATCAGGTATGAAATTATTACAGGCAGAGGAGAAAGTTCCAATCTTAACGGAACCATGGGTTAAACCGTTGAACTCTAGGATTGCCTGCTGCAGCTTTGCGTCACTGTTCAGTACCGTGAGAATATAAGGTTGCAGATTCTCACCGTAGCTGGTAAGGGTTACACCGTTCTTGTTGCGGTTAAACAAAGGAAAACCGAGTTCCTTTTCTGCAGTGGAAATTGCGTGGCTGATTGCAGAGGGGGTTAAGTTCATAATCTCTGCCGCACGCTGAAAACTTCCCTGTTCTACTACAGTCTGAAATATCTGATAGGCGAGTAATGTCATGAATTAGCCTCCTCTGCTTTAAAAATTTCCTGCAAGTCTACAGTATGTAAGGTGATCAGATCTTCTTTTGAAGTAGCATTCTCGGCAAGAAGCCGATTTGCCTGTGCACTGACTGCTACATCTAAAAAGTTACGAATGGTCCGGGCATTACCAAAATATTGATCCGTATGCTGTACATAATCCGTTAAAGCATTTTTAAGGTAGATACTTCCGGATTCACTTACTTTGTAATCACTTTCTTTACAGAACTTATTGAAAATACGGAACAGGTCTTCTGCATTATAGTCCGGAAAGAAGATTGTCTTTTGAAAACGAGATTTAAGTCCGGGATTGGATTTGATAAATGTGTCCATTTCGTCAGGATAGCCGGCGACGATAACAATTAGGTCATCGCGGTTGTCTTCCATTCCCTTTACTAAAGTATCTATGGCCTCTTGACCAAAGTCGCCATCAGGGGTATCGTTGGCGAGAGAATATGCTTCATCAATGAAAAGAACGCCACCTTTTGCTTTGTCCAATACTTCTTTGACTTTGATCGCCGTCTGCCCCATATAGGCAGCAACCAGACCGGAACGGTCTACTTCTACTAAATGTCCCTTGGAAAGTATGCCGAGAGAACAATAAATTTGCGAAAGCAGACGTGCGACGGTTGTCTTACCGGTTCCGGGATTACCGGTAAATACAAAGTGCTTTGTGACAGAAGGGGCACGTAATCCGTTGCGGGTACGAAGCTCTATGATCTTAAGCAAATTAATTAAGTCGGTGACTTCTTCTTTGACGGAATCTAAACCAATTAAATTCTGCAGTTGTTTGAGCAGACCATCCAGATCGTCGCGGGTTTGTGTACCTTCTAAAATTGTGCCAACGAATGGGATATCCGTTTCGGGGGAAGAGGCATTGTCTGTCTTCTTTGCTTTTGGCTGAAACGGTATGCTGTCCGGTTGTGTAGTAGCAAAACGACCGCTTTTGGAATAGGTTCGGATCTTGCTTTCTAACATAAAACGATAGCGCGTTAATTGATTCACTTCAAGCATCTCCATGTGTTTGCAGCTTGATAGAAAATCTTCTCCAATTGCCTGAAATGTCAATATGTATAGTTTTTTGATATCATAGTATTTGCATTCGTGTATTACAAAATCATCTTTGGCATAATCAAGAAAATATTGTAGAGATTGAGGCGGATCATTCAGAAAGGTATCGGTAGCAATGTTACTTTTGGCAATGTAGCCCCGGATCGTATCCTCATCGAAAGTATAGCCAAGTGATCGGTTAATGTAACGGATTTCGTCTTTTTCAACAACATGGTCTGCAATTGTGAGAAAAATAAGAAAGTCCCGCAGGTTCATACGGAGTAATTCTTTCACATTTTCATGTGTCACTGATTGTTTTATAAGATATTGATCAATCTTGTCTGCAATTTCTAAGGCAGAAGTATATATACTTTTGGTTTCGTTATCCATAGTAGCCTCCTGATAAGCTATAATGTATTTATCATATCAAAAATATGAGTACGTATCAATAATAGGTTGAATAAAATTCATGTTAATTCCGGTAAAACAAAATTACATAAGGTTGGTGCTGGTATCTATAATATAGAAAAATCTTGAAAAAACAACGCTGGTATGATAAAGTTAGAATTGTGTCTATAAGGTAAGTAGAAAGGATAGGAGTGTTAACATGTCAGGACATTCAAAATTTGCAAATATTAAGCATAAAAAAGAGAAAAATGATGCTGCAAGAGGTAAGATATTTACTATTATCGGAAGAGAAATTGCAGTTGCAGTAAAAGAAGGTGGGGCAGACCCTAATAATAATTCAAAACTTCGTGATGTTATTGCAAAAGCAAAGGCAAACAATATGCCGAATGACACGATTGAACGAGGCATTAAGAAAGCGGCAGGAGATGCTAATTCTGTTAACTATGTTTCTATTACATATGAAGGATATGGACCGAATGGTACCGCTATTATTGTGGATGCGTTGACAGATAATAAGAATCGTACCGCATCGAATGTAAGAAATGCATTTACAAAGGGTGGCGGTAATGTCGGAACAACAGGCTGTGTATCCTTTATGTTTGATCAGAAGGGACAGATCATTGTTGCCAAAGAAGACTGTGAGATGGAGGCGGATGATCTGATGATGATCGCACTTGATGCAGGAGCAGAGGATTTCTCGGAGGAAGAAGACAGTTTTGAGATTCTCACATCTCCGGAAGATTTTTCTGCTGTTTGTGAAGCATTAGAGAATGAAAAGATAGTGATGGCATCGACAGAAGTAACAATGGTTCCGCAGACTTATGTAGAACTGACAAGCGAAGAAGATATTAAGAAGATGAATCGTATTCTTGATCTTCTTGACGAAGATGACGACGTACAGGCCGTATATCACAATTGGGACGAATAAGATTTCGCTTAAGCACAAGAAAAGGAATAGCAATGCTGTTCCTTTTCTTGTATTTAAGGGCGAAATCTTAGAGGAACCTCCGGAGCCTTGCTATTCTGCGTGAGCAGAATGAGTAGGCACTGCGAAAGCAGTGAGCAAGGCGAAGGAAGGGACGAAAAAAGGAAGATAGAGGAACCTCCGAAGCCTTGCTATTCTGCGTAAGCAGAATGGGTAGGCACTGCGAAAGCAGTGAGCAAGGCGAAGGAAGGGACGAAAAGAGGAAGATAGAGGAACCTCCGGAGCCTTGCTATTCTGCGTAAGCAGAATGAGTAGGCACTGCGAAAGCAGTGAGCAAGGCGAAGAAAGGGACGAAAAGAGGAAGATAGAGGAAGGGAGGAAAAAGAAAAGTAAATGACGGAGTTTCCTTCAAAGCCTTGTTATTCTATATAAGCAGAATGAGTAGGCACTGCGAAAGCAGTGAGCAAGGCGAAGGAAGGAACGAAAAAGAGGAATTGTGAGCAGTACAATGGGGTATTCTACAAGAATGAAAAGTAGAGTACCTCGTTTTTTGTGCTATTTGTCGAATAATGTCGACGGAAGGTGAAATTGTGTTGTGAATTATGGGATTCCAAAACTTTTATACTTGTAAAAATAGAATAGCAATAGTATAAATATAAGTGTATTTATGAAACTATAAACTAATTGGGGCACGATATGGGGGACATTTATCATAGGGGAATCATGTGTGATGCGAGAGAGGTAAATGATATGATAAAGGTTGCAATCTGTGATGATGAAGATTCGATAATACAGGAAATGGAACGCATTATTGAAACAAGTGCGCATGAATATGGAATACAGATAGAATCTGAGGTGTTTTATGACGGAGAACAACTTATTCGGTATATGAATAAGAATGAAGAGCAATTTGATCTCTTTTTCCTAGATATTGAAATGCAGGGGATGAATGGTATTGAGACAGCAATACATATTCGGGAACATGACCGCAAAGGATTGATTGTCTATGTTACCAGTCATGAGAGTTATGCGTTAGAAGCATATCAGGTGCATCCGTTTGATTTTCTTGTTAAACCCTTACGAGAGGAGAAAGTGAGAAGATGTTTTGAACAGGCATATACGTTTCTTGTACCGGAAGATGAATATTTTGAATATGGGATCAGAAAAAATAAGTACCGAAAACCTATACGCAATATCATGTATTTTATGAGTAATAAGAGAATGATAGAAGCCCACATGCAGGATGGAACTGTTGAAGAGTTTTACGGAAAAATAGATGAAATAGAAGAAGTGTTGAAACAAGGGAAAGCAGACTTTTGGAGGATTCATCAATCTACGCTTGTAAATGCACAATATATCTTTCGAAAAACATTCCACGAGGTGGAATTAACAAATGGGAAAAAATTAGGAATTAGCAAACAACGGGCTCGCGAGATGAACGAAGTATATGTACAAAACGTTCGAAAAAAGATGGAGGGATAACAATGTGGGAAGAGGTAATAGATGTTTGTGTGAACCTGCTGATGGAATTGTTATATGCCTTTGTTGTGTATGAGTATTTTAAGACGTTTTTTGAACGTAAGGCGATTAAAGGAATATATTTTTACATATTTATAATTAATGTGTGTGCTCAGTTTATAGAAAATAGTATTCCTAATTATCCTGATTATTGTAGGGTGATATCTACAATATTGATCTTGACATGTACAACATGTTTTTATAAAGGGAAAGTAGGAATTAAAGTAGTTTTTGGGGTATTGTATACATCTCTAAGTTTGCTAGGGGAATTATTGGTTGCATGTATATTTGTTACATGCGATATTTCGATTCCGGTGAATGGTGAAATTGGATATTTTATAACAAATATGTTTTTGTTAATACTGGTTGAAATACTACAAAATTTTTTCAAGAATATGGATATGGGATATTTGCAATGGAAATCCAATTTGAAAGTTTTGCTATTGTTTATGGGAAGCATGTTTTTGGCATATTGCATATTTTATTCGCAATATGCAATGGGAATAAGGGGATTTTATTGGAGAACTTTGTTAAGCATTATAATTTTACTAAGCATTAATATTATGATGTTTAATATTTTTGTGAAGTTGTCTGAAAATTTAGAATTGAAGAGAAAAACGTCTATATATGAAAAGGAATTTACTCTATTAGAACAGCATATGCATGAAAGAGAAAATCTGATGAAAGAATTTCGGGTTAAGAGGCATGATCTCAAGCATCAGATGCTGAATCTGTTAATGCTTTTGAAGGATCAGGATTACAAAAAATTAGAAGAAAATATTGAGAAATTAGCAGAATTGGATTCATTAAATGGATTATTTGTGGTGAATACGGAAAACTCGATCATTGATGCATTTGTAAATAGTAAATATGCGTTTGCAACGGAGCGTGGAATCAAATTTGATGCGAAGCTAAATATTCCGGCAGAGTTGCCATTTGCTGGAGAAGATATTTCAGTGATTCTTGGGAATGCGCTGGATAATGCACTAGAGGCATGTCTCAGAGGAGAAGTTGATGATCCATATGTGAAGCTTAATATGTCATACGATCAGGGGAATCTGGTGATCCTTGTAGAGAATACCTTTGATGGATTTTTAAAGAAAGAGCGAAAGACTGGATGGGCTACGAGAAAAAGTAATTCGCAACAACATGGAATAGGAATTCAATCTATTCGTAACGTGATACAAAAATATCATGGATATTATCATGTTGATATAGAGGGAAAAGTATATCGTTTAGAGATGGTTTTGTATCCGCAGGAGAAATAAGACAGAGTGAGACTTCCATTTATTACAAGAAAACTTCCATTTATTACAAGTAGCCTCATGAATTACTTTTTTTGTGGTATGATTCGTTGTAGGGAGGGGCTGTGAGCAGGATTCCATGTGCCGCCCAACATGGAAAGACATTTTGGCCTTGGCGAGAATGTCTGCTTGCAGAAGGGACTTCCTAATGAAGTGAAGGAGGAATCATAATTATGAAGAAATTGGCAGCAAAGCTGAGAACGATGAATGTAGCTAATTATTTGGCGACATTTGCGGTGATTGCGACGATGATTGGTGCAAGCTCAAAATGTACATGTATTTTCCACGATGTGGAAAAGCCGGATTTAACTCAGTTCCGTAAGTTCTAATGGAATGGGTTGCAAAGCGGTTAACGAATTACATATTGGCAAAAGAGATAATCACGGAAGCTGATCGGGCGGCCTATGAATATGGATTTCAGACGGGTATAGAACAGACACTCTGTATTATCGTTACGCTGACTTTTGCCGCATGTATGAACCGTGTGTGGGAGTGTATGCTGCTTCTTGTGGTATTCTTTTTACAACGTGCCTATGTAAAGGGAATACACATGAAGCAGTATTGGTCCTGCTTTTTGCTATCCTGTAGCGTTGTGATAGCAGGTTTGTATGGAAGTGGACGAGTTGAGATACCAGAGAACGCAGAACTTATTGTAACACTTATCTGCCTGGGTGCTGTGCAGATAGCAGCCGGTAGATTTGCAGATGATGAAGATGAGGCGGCAAGCTGCTTTTTTAATAAGCAACGGAAACGGATTGCCTGTCTGGTAATATTGACTGCATTTGCATTGTATGTAGTTGGTTGGAAGAATGGATTGTTTGTGGTATGTTACACGGAATTGGTAATGTTCGTGTCAACGTTAGCACAGTTAGGAAAAGAGAAGTTGGGAAATAAAGAAAATGGTTGACCCAATAGTGGATTATATAAGAATTAAAATGATTTGAAAAGGAAAATTGAAGCTCGAAGAGGCCGCAGTCTGGTTGAGAAAGTGTACAATAGTGGTAGAACTGATATTGGAACTTTTGATTACGTTGATTGTCGGTCTTTTATTACATAAAGTGGGAGATTTTCTGCTTGTTTTTATATTGTATACGCCGTTACGTTTCTGGTGTGGGGAATATCATGCGGTAGATACATGTTCGTTGGTTGTTTTGTGGGGATTAATGATGTGTCTGATCTCATTAGCAGCAGATTTAATGGTACAATTTCATGCTATTAATCAGGTGTATTGGGGATTGAATATATTGGAAGGTTTGTGGATCAATCGCTTGAGACCCGTTAATAATCCTATTTGGAAGAAAAATATGGACAATAAGAAAACTTACAAGAAATATGCCAGACGAATGTTGTTTGCAGAAGCAGTATTAGGAAATGTGGGTTTATTGCTTGGATTTCGGCGCATATATGCAATTATTGTAATGAAATATATTATTCTGATTGTGGTATTACTGCTTGCGTTGCGAAAAATGCGTTGATGGAAAGAGATCGGAGAGAAGCGGAATTTTTGGGGTGGTAGTAATTGAATATATAATTTTGCAAAATAATACTTTTTGATGGAGTTAAGGGATAATACTAGTAAAATAACAAAAGAAAAGTGAGAGTTATGGGGTAGAAGAATGTACAAAAAGATAATTGAGTTTTTTTAATTGCTTTAGTTAGAAGATGTTAATTTGGAAAATATAAATAGCATTGGAGAAAATGCATTTTGGGGTTGCAAGTCGTTGAAGGATGTGACTTTTTGTCGTTCGGGTAATGTGAGTATAGGTTGCTCGGCGTTTCAGAACTGCGGGTTGACGCAAGTTGAAATTCCGGATACGGTAAATCAGATTGGTTCGCAGGCATTTAGTAATAATTATATTACAGATTCAAGAAGCTTGTTAAATAATGTATATAAGTATAAGGATTTAGAAGAGTATAAATTGTATCAGAAAGATCATATTCAAAAAATTCTAAAATATTCAATGGAAGCCTTCAAAAAAAGGGAAGATTTGGTTAGGGTGGTCAAGAAAATATCCAATTTCATCAAAATATGATGTGATTACTAATAGTGATATTATCAAATCCGATTTTTATAATGAAGATGGTGAGGTTGTATTATTGTATCCTATGCATTGTTGGGAATGTATGGTTATGAAGCACTTCCTACGGCGGTCGGGAGTGGTGACAATCCTACTCATAGTGTGACAAAAGTAGTTCTTGATGGTAAAATATATTATTGTGACTATACATGGATAGGAGAGAACGATACTGATAGATATATGTTTATGACTAATGATAATATGATCTTTCGTGATCACAAGAATCCAATATCGGATGACATGGGACAGAAAATCGCTTATAACGGAATAGAAAGGAATCTTTCGAAGATAAAAATTGATAAAATAAAAAATAAGAGAAATAATAAGATATCTATTTCTTTTACTGATCTAAAGACTGATGGCTATGAATTACAATATACGACTGATAAGAAATTCAAAAAGACTAAGCAAAAGATTGTCACTAGATCGAATGTAACCATTATAGGGTTGAGGAAAAGGAAAAAATATTACGTAAGAGTACGACCATATGGTGTGATATATATGAGTTGTATAAATGGTAAGTCAAAAAGATTAAGTACTATGGTAAATGGTCAAAAACAAAAAGTGTTATAATCAAAAGATAAGGAGAATGGTTATGGGAAAGATTAAATATGTATTGGCTTTTGTGAGTACGTTATTTTTAATAAATTATAATGTGATTTATGTGTCGGCCGAAGAACCAAGAAGAATAATTTATTATGAGGGGACAGAAGGAATCGATGAAAGTCAGTTGACTAAAATTATATTTACTTATCATTATTATGATGGTTCTTATGATTATACTGAGGTATATTGGTGTAAAGAACGTGTTGTTGCAAGCCCGAGTGGATATGATCAACCGCAGGATAGGAATGGAGATCATTACCGTTTCTCTCACTGGGAATATGTGAAAGATGGTCAGAGAGTTCGTGTAACAGATGATACAGTTTTTTATGCAGATACGGATCTGTATCCGGTAGGAACCAATCTGATTGATCCGGATTATTCCAAAGTGGTGGAAGGAATTAAGAAGCAACAGGAAGCTATGACAAAGGCAAAAGAGTTGTGTATGGGGATAGAAGACTATCAGCCTGAAATTCAATCTGTGAAAACAAAAAGAAAAAAGATGACGGTGAAAATAACTGCAAATTATGAACAGGTAAACGGATATGAGATACAATATTCAACATCTAACAAATTTAAGAAAGCAAAACAAAAGAATATATCATCGACTAAGAAATCGTTGAGACGTACCTTTAGAAAGCTCAAAAAAGGTAGTGTATATTATGTTCGTGTGCGTGCTTATGCCGTATATGATCAGGCAAAATATACCGGGAACAAGACAGATAAGACAAGAACTTATTATAGTAAATGGAGTAAGACAAAGAAAGTGAAACTGAATTGATACTTATATTTAAGAAAAAGGGATAGTAAAAAATTTTTTAAAAACAACGACAGCTTCGTAAAGTGATTCGCGGAGCTGTTTTACTAGTTGTGAAAGTATGAAATCAAGGATATTTCCATTAAGGAAACTAGATGTGTTTCATTAGGGGAGATGTAGGATCATGAATAATTTTATTTTTGAGAATGCAACAAAGGTATATTTTGGAAAAGATTGTGTCAAAGAATATCTTTCCTGTCTGTCAAAGAAGCATGGAGTTAAGGTGTTACTTACGTACGGTGGCGGTTCTATTAAGAAAAATGGGATATATGATGAAGCAACAGATATTTTGAAAAAAGCAGGAACAGAAATCGTAGAATTTTCCGGTATTATGGCAAATCCGACATATGCGAAGGTGTTAGAAGGATCTAAATTAGCAAAAGACAATCAGGTAGATTGGATTCTAGGTATCGGCGGTGGCTCTGTAATGGATTGCTGTAAAACGGTTTCCATGGCAGCAGTCAGTGAGAAGGAAATATTGGGCAAAGCCGGGAGTTGTTGACTTTGATCCATTACCACTTGGTGCGATCGTAACAGTGGCGGGTGCCGGTAGTGAGTGTAATGGTGGTGCAGTTATTGCAAATGGACATTAAAAGTTAAGACAGGAAGAGATTACCCGAAATGTAATCCGGAATTTGCATTGATGAACCCTTGCTATACTTATACGGTTCCGAAGAAGTAGATGGTTTCCGGCAGTTTTGATATCTTATCACATATTATGGAGACTTATTTTAGTGAACCAAATGAAGAGAATGTGTCAGATGATATTTCAGAGGCATTGATGCGAAGTGTAATTGCGAATCTTCGTGTGGCAATTCAGAATCCGGAGGACTATACAGCCAGAAGTAATCTGATGTGGGCATCTACTATGGCAGAGAATCGGATTATCAAATTAGGAAAGAAATGTGATTTTGAATGTCACCAGATGGAACATCAGTTTGGAGCGCTTACAGATTGTAATCATGGCTGTGGTCTGGATGTGGAAACAGGCCACAGGCAAGTAATATAATATCAGATTCCGAGATACACAATAAAGAGGCAGAAACAATGGAACCCATAATAGAAAGCAGCAAAGAATATACAGATGGTTATACAGTGGATAGTAAAGTAAAAGATGTGATAGATAACCCGATTTTTGGGGATTATGGAAGATTGATCTTTCCGGTAGACATATCAATTCCTTCTACATTGACATTAGGTGATGTGGATGAGATTCTTCCCTAGTATAGTGAAGTGAATCCGAATAAGACGGTGGAGATCGTCAATTATATGCAGGAAGTGGTTGAAGCAGGAGATACCATATTTTATGATATTTATTCGGAGAAAGAAAAGATGGAAGATCCAGACAATGGGGTGGTTCTGCCGGTGCAAGAATGGCGGCGTGGCTTGGCAGTTATGGAACAAATGCATTTGGTGAAGCGAATTATCCGGCACCAGCGGCAATTATTATGCAATATACAGGATTGTCGGAGGTAACAGGAGAAGAACCGCCGACCTATGCGTGTGTAGGAAACCGGGATGGAATTGCTTCTTACAGGAGCATGACGCAATATATTAAGCAGATTAGAAACAATGGAACGGATGCACAGATTGAAATGTTTGACGGTCTTTCTCATGGTTTTGGACTGGGTGAGAATACGGTAGCAAAAGGATGGCTGAATCGTGCGGTAGAATTTTGGGAAGATAATGTGAGGTAGAATAATTACATATGGAGGAAAGAAAGATGAGTATTTTATTTATTAATGGAAGTCCAAACAAGGATGGAAATACGGCGACATTGGCAAAGCAGTTATTAGAAGGAAAGGAATATGAGACATTGAATTTGATGGACTATAAAATATATAGTTATGGTCAGTCATATGAAAATGATCAATTAGATGTTGTGATCGGAAAAATGCGGGAGGCTGATACCATTGTAATCGGTTCACCGTTGTATTGGCATAAGCCCCCTTTATTTTTTCCATGTCCTTTTGATAGACGCTGCCCGTCGCATTGACACGCTTTGCAATCTGATTGATATTGACACTTATTTTCTGTATCTCTGCTCCAGAAGCATGGAAAAAGTGGGGAATTTCTGAACGGGGAGTTCAAAAACTGTGTGAAGAAAATCGAATATCTGGTGTTGCAAAGTTCAGCCGTATGTGGTTGATACCAAAGGACGCTGAAAAATTGATGATGGACGCAGGAAGTCTTTTAAAGATAAGGAAGAATAGCACGCTTCATCATAAATTCAAAAAACTATGTTATCCTATAAATTGGAGGTGAAACAATGCAGAAGATTTTAATTGTCGAAGATGATATTGACATTCAGGATATATTGAAAAATCATCTGATTGATGCGGGATATGAAGTTGCTGTCGCTTCTGACGGCGTGGAGGGGATTGCAATGTTTGACGATACAATCGACCTTGTGCTGTTAGATATTATGCTCCCTAAAATCGACGGCTATGGTGTATGTGAGGTCATTCGCAAGAGGTTACAGGTTCCTATCATTATGCTTACTGCGCTTTCAGATGAAGAAAACCAGTTGAAGGGTTTTGAACAGCAGATTGATGATTACATTCCAAAGCCCTTTTCACCCAAAATTCTGCTGTGCAAGATTGCGGCTATTCTTCGCCGTAGGACTGCGGAAAATCAATCTCTGCTTACTTATAAAGAGTTGAGTATGGATATTGACGGATTCCATGTATATCAAAGCGGAAACGAGGTTGTTTTGACCAGCAAAGAGTTTGCGCTTCTTAGGATTATGCTTGAAAATCAGGGAAAGGTCTTTACTCGGCAAATGCTGCTTGAACGATTGTGGGCAGACGATTTGGAGGTCGAGGATCGGATCGTTGACAGTCACATAAAGAACATTCGCAAGAAGCTAAATGCTGACTATATCAAAACAATCAGAGGGGTGGGATACAGAATTGACAAAATACATTAAACAACGGTTATCCGTCAAGATTTTTATGATTACATTTCTTCTACTGGGTGCAGCTTGCAGCGGAACATATTTCTTCATCTCAAAGCTGCTGCCTACGACATATTCCAATTTGATAAATGCGGCTACGGAGAAAGCCGTTATGCACCTTGTTGAGCAAATGGCATCCTTTGACAATATATCTGATTGCGAAAAAGATATATATAATTTTTCAAAGGAAACAAATGCTGCTTTTTGGATTGAGGATAGTAACGGTCGTATGATATATCCCGACGAGGCATCAATGGAATCTTCTACTACTTCGGCAGATTACACAGTTACATTCGATGAAGATGAGTCGTTCATGGATATGCAATCGTCTGGGGCAACTACGACAAATTTTTACCCGTTTACGCTGAAAAACGGTACTGCCTATACATTGGCGGTTCAAACGGATTTGTTCGTTGTACAGCAGGCAACAAAGGTATTGCTGTCTATACTTCCGTATGTCATTCTAATGGTTTTTCTGCTTTCACTCCTTTGTGCGTGGCTCTACGCACGGTACATCACTCGACCTATTGTGCGACTGAGCAAGATTTCAAAGCAAATGGCGGGACTGGATTTTTCTGGTCAATGTAGTATAGGACGAGAAGATGAATTAGGGTGTTTGGCGCAAAATCTAAACTCATTGTCTGCTTCGCTATCCACTGCATTGAATGATCTTCAAACTGCAAATCAACAGCTCAAAACAGATATTGAAAAGGAGCAGGCGTTAGAAAGACAGAGGGTAGATTTTTTCGCAGCAGCATCCCATGAACTGAAAACACCACTGACTATCTTGAAAGGACACTTGGCGGGAATGCTGAACGGAGTCAGCGGTTATGAAAATCACATAGAGTACATGGAGCGTTCTCTTGCCGTTGTTGATAGGATGGAAAAGTTGGTAAAAGAGCTGTTGTATGTTTGTAAAGCAGAGGGAACTCAAAAATCCGAATATAAAACCGTTGATTTTGCGGAAATATTTCGGGTACAGATTGCCACAGTAACAGATTTATTGGAAGAAAAGAAACAGCGCCTTGAAGCAAATATTCCTACCCGTCTTTATTGTGAAGTGGAACAAGCACAGATGGAACGGGCAATTCAAAATATATTGGTAAATGCAATTCGCTATTCTCCAAGTGGTGAACTGATTCGTATATCTTTGTCTGAAATGGATGGTACGATTCGTGGTGAAATTGAAAATACAGGTGTACATGTGTCTGATGATGCTATCCCACATTTGTTTGAAGCTTTCTATCGGGCAGATGCATCTCGTAACCGTAATACAGGTGGAACCGGATTAGGACTTTATATTGTTCATAAAATTATGAAAATGCACCATGCAGAGTATGGCATTTCAAATACAAGCAATGGTGTATTGTTCTGGTTTGAATTGTCCTGCAAGTAGCCGATAGACAACTCCATCTAAAATCCATAATCCATGCAAACTATATCCAAGTTGCTTTGTTATATTATAGCTGTCCTCAAGAGGGCAGCTATAATTTTTAGAAAGCGAGGATTTATTTATGAAGAACAAAAAAATTTGGGCAATAGGACTGTGTGGAGCACTCTGTTTAAGCATTGCAGGGGTTACTTATGTAAGCTATGCTTCGGATACACCAAAGGTTTCAACATCCGAAACAGGAAATCCATCCGGCGCAGATATTCTCTATCAGGATACAGACGGTGGACAAATTAGTGTTGACGGTAAAAATTGGGTCGCTGAGGCAGATTATGAGAAGAACAATGCGACACCGGATGTGCAGTGGTGGACAGCTGATGAATACGAGGCGTGGATGAACGAACAGAAAAAAGAAATGGAATCTTTGATTGGAACCGGAGATGGTTGGTATGATGGAGAAGGCGTATTCCATGAATTTACACAGGAAAGCGTAGATGCTATGATGGACAGCTATAAAGAAACTCTGGAAAGTATCAAAAAAGGAGTATTGTATTCCAAAGACAACGGTGACGGTGATACCTACTCCATGATTTCACCTACTGAAGATGTAGTTTCCTCTTATAGTGTTGATGTAACAAAAGATAATGGAAAAACAGTACACATTGGGAATTACTCCACAGTTGAGGAATTAGACAAAGCCATTTTTGATGCAGTTAAAAATGGTCAACTCACACAAGAAGAAGCGGACGCCGTTCGCCAATAATAACTAAACCATTCTGCTGTGCGACGGCAAAAGAAAAAGTCGTCGTACAGCAGTCCTATCAGCATGGAGGAGGATATAAAAAAGACCGTAATCATCATTTTACATTTTCTTTCCTTTATGGTATGATATGCGTTAAGTGCGGCGTAGTAGACGTCACAGAATCAAATAACGATCGACCAGGTTACGGGTAATTCGAATTTCATGGAATATTTGGACATATTGGTACATACATTGCTACATGACCGGATTCCGCAAAGCCCGTTTCAATAAGGTTTAGAGAAAGGAAAGATAGAGTTATGAAGTTGGGCATTGTAGGACTTCCGAATGTAGGGAAGAGTACGTTATTTAATTCATTGACAAAGGCAGGAGCAGAATCAGCGAATTATCCATTTTGTACGATTGATCCGAACGTAGGCGTGGTGCCTGTGCCGGATGAGAGATTAGAGGTACTGACGAAGATGTATAATTCAAAGAAAACCGTACCGGCGGTAATTGAATTTGTAGATATTGCAGGTCTGGTAAAGGGAGCTTCAAAGGGTGAAGGTCTGGGTAACCAGTTCTTATCAAATATCCGAGAAGTGGATGCGATCGTTCATGTAGTAAGATGTTTTGAGGATACGAATGTAGTACATGTAGACGGCAGTATTAATCCGTTGAGAGACATTGAGACGATTAATTTTGAGCTGATCTTTTCCGATATCGAGATTCTTGATCGTAGAATTGCCAAGAATTCCAGAGCAGCGAACAACAATAAGGATATTGCCAAAGAAGTAGAATTTATGAAGCGGATCAAAGAGCACTTAGAGAATGGAAAGTTGGCAATTACCTTTGAGGTAGATGGAGAAGATGAAGAAGCATGGATCGCAGATTATAATCTGCTTACCAGAAAACCGGTGATCTTTGCAGCAAATGTAGCTGAGGATGAAGTGGCAGAAGATGATGATAACGATTATGTAAAAGCAGTTAAGGAATATGCAAAGGAATATGGCTCAGAGGTGTTCAAAGTCTGTGCACAGATCGAACAGGAGATTTCTGAATTAGAAGATGATGAGAAGAAGATGTTCTTAGAAGATCTGGGACTTGCTGAGTCTGGCTTGGATAAGCTGATCCGTGCAAGCTATTCCCTGCTTGGATTGATCTCATATCTGACTTCCGGTGAGGATGAGACAAGAGCATGGACAATTAAGAAAGGTACGAAAGCACCACAGGCAGCGGGTAAGATTCATACAGATTTTGAGAGAGGATTTATCCGTGCAGAGGTTGTCAATTACAAAGATCTCGTAGAGAATGGGTCTATGACGGCTGCAAGAGAGAAAGGTCTTGTACGTTCTGAAGGAAAGGAATACGTTGTACAGGATGGAGATGTCATTTTGTTCAAGTTTAACGTCTAATAGGAGGGGATTCTATGTATGAGATTCGATTTCCTCATCTGGGGATTGTATTGAAACATGTGGCAGATGGATTCTCAATTGGTGGGTTTGAGATTCGTTTTTATGGAATGGTCATTGCGTTGGGATTTATCTTAGGTTATTTGTTGATTGCCCGGGAAGCTAAAAGGACGAATCAGAATCCGGAGATGTATTTAGATTATATGTTGTGGCTGGTGATTCCGGCAATTTTGGGAGCCAGGATCTATTATGTGGTATTCAGTTTAAAGGATTATGTGAAAGAAGGACAATCCTTAAAAGATACGATACTTGGTATGATCAACATTCGTGGTGGCGGTCTTGCTATCTACGGTGGTGTGATTGCCGGAATTATTGTATTACTCATATTTGCCAAGAAGCGTAAAGTGAGTGTCATGTTGATGTTAGATACCTGCTCTATGGGATTGTTAGTTGGGCAGATTCTTGGAAGATGGGGCAATTTTTTCAACCGGGAGGCGTTTGGAGGATATACGGATTCCCTGTTTGCGATGGCACTTCCTGTTGAGTGGTTTGGCGGTAAGAATTATCTGTTAAGTATCGTGAATAATGGAATTATTACACAGGAAATGATCGATCATGTTGTGAATATAGATGGGATGGAATTCATTCAGGTGCATCCAACCTTTTTGTATGAATCCTTATGGAATCTTGGAGTACTGTTGATCATATTCCTGTACCGGAGACACAAGAAGTTTGATGGTGAGATGTTTGCTATGTATATCTGGGGATACGGTCTTGGAAGAGTATGGATTGAAGGTCTGCGGACGGACTCCCTGATGCTTCCGGGTATTAACTTCAAAGTTTCCCAGTTGTTGGCGGCTATATGTGTGGTGGCGGCATCTATATATATTATATATAAACGGATAGAGCTGAAACGGAATACAATAACTTCATAACGATATGATACAGCAAAAGGCGGTGGATTTATTCACCGCCTTTTTGTTGTACAATTTTGCGAGGACGTAAAAGAGTCGCAAGGGACTCTTTGTTTCCTCTGTGGAGGGTAAGTGGGGAATTTTAAAAATAAGTGGGAAAATCCACCACTCACCACCACCACTTTCTTCCACCAAAAAATGTGAAAAGTGGAGAGGAAGGTATACATAATCTCAAAACACAATATATGATGGTGATTAGATGAGGTTTGCACTAGATATTGTGTAAATGATGTTAAGAATAAGTGAAAAAAGAATAAAAATATGTGCAAATTGCACAATAAAATCTAAAAAATATTGGCAAGAATCCACATGGAAAACAGAGGGGTGAAGAACAATTTATCCTTGCAATCTAATACCTGATGAGGTAGAATAGTGGTTGTAAGTGGTGAAATGTGGTATGCAGTGGTAGATTGTGGTGGATTTATCATTTCATGCGGAATCACTTTCGTTACGACAGAGATTATGTAGAAGGGGAGTGAGTTCATGTCCAAAGGATTAAAAGGTGAATATAATCACACAGTAGATGCCAAGGGCAGAATGATCGTACCTTCCAAGCTTAGAGAACAATTAGGCTTGTCTTTTGTTGTAACAAGAGGAATGGATGGATGTCTGTTTGCTTATCCGAACGATGAATGGGATATTTTTGAGGGCAAATTAAGACAGCTTCCAATGACCAATGAAAGCTCAAGAAAGTTCAAGAGATTTTTCCAGGCCGGAGCTACAGATTGCGAAGTGGATAATCAGGGAAGAATCCTGATTCCAGCTAATTTACGTGAATTTGCAGGAATTACAAAAGATGTCACGGTAGTTGGCGTCGGAGAACGTGCAGAGATCTGGAGCAAAGAGAAGTGGGAAGAGAAGAACAATATTGATGATATTGATTTCAACGAACTGGCTCAGGGAATTGAAGATTTGGGAATTATGATCTAGAAGGAGGAGAAACGTGGAATTTTCACATAAGTCGGTATTATTGGACGAGACTATAATGGGACTTAATATCAAAGAAGATGGGACTTATGTGGATGGCACCCTTGGGGGTGGCGGACATGCCTATCATGTTTGTTCCCGTTTGTCTGATAAAGGAAGGTTCATAGGGATAGATCAGGATGCCGCTGCGATTGAAGCAGCAGGTATCCGGCTATTACCATACAAAGATAAAGTTAAGATTGATATTGTAAGAAGTAATTATCAACAAACCCCTCAGGTATTACATGACTTAGGTGTCGGCGGTGTCGATGGGATTGTACTTGACCTGGGGGTATCCTCCTATCAGTTAGATACACCGGAGAGAGGATTTACGTATCGGGAGGATGCACCTCTTGATATGAGAATGGATCAGAGGCAGGACATGACTGCTAAAGATATAATTAATGAATATCCGGAGATGGAATTATACCGAGTAATCCGGGACTACGGCGAAGAAAAGTTCGCTAAGAACATTGCCAAGCATATATGCCAGGCAAGACAGAACAAGGTCATTGAGACAACATTTGAACTGAATGACATTATTAAGGCTGCTATACCAATTAGAGCTAGGTCTGCAGGAGGGCACCCTTCGAAAAGAACTTATCAGGCTATCAGGATTGAGTTAAATCAGGAACTGACCATTCTTGAGCAATCCATCGACCAAATGATAGATCTGTTAAACCCAGGGGGCCGAATTTGCATAATTACGTTCCACTCGTTAGAAGATCGGATTGTAAAGAGGATATTTCGAAGAAATGAGAATCCTTGTACATGCCCTCCCGACTTTCCTAAATGTGTATGTGGTAAGGTTTCCAAAGGTAAGGTCATAACACGGAAACCAATCTTACCATCAGAGGAAGAATTAGAGGAGAACAGAAGAAGCAAAAGTGCAAAGCTTCGTATATTTGAACGAGCTCAATAAGGTATTAAAGTATATAGATAGACACATGATGAATGGGGAATATCCGGGTTACGGAAGATAAGACGTATTTAGAAAAGGGGTATGAGAAGATTGGATTCAAGAAATGAGGAAAGATATTATTACATCGAGGGGAATGCAGCCAGAAAGCTGAATACGGTACCACAAAGGGAAGTCAGACCGAATCGACAGCCTGCACCGGAAAGAGAGCGTAAGACTAATGCGAGAGTTGAGAGAAATGCACAGCGTGCTAAGGCTTTTGATCTGCGCTATACAATGGCACTTGTCGTAGCAACTGTATTCTTGTTTGGTGCATGTGTTAATATGTTATCCTTACAGGCAGATATAACAGAACAGAGAAGACAGATAGCTTTATTAGAGAGTAATCTGAATGAATTGAAAGATACCAATAATGAAACAAGCAAGCGTTTAGACAGTTCAGTGGATTTAACAAAGGTATATGATTTTGCAACACAGGAATTAGGAATGGTATATCCGGGTAATGATCAGGTTGTATCTTACAAAGCAAGCAATCCTGATTATGTGAAGCAGTTTAAGGATGTGCCAAAAGAATAAAATTAGGTGATTATATGGCAAAGAAGAGAAAACGTTTTCTAGGGAGAATGCAGAAGAAGTTGTTTTGGGTCACAGCAATATTAACCTGTGGCTTTGTTGCGTTGATTGTGCGGATCTGGTATATCAACGACAAAGATGGAAAACGTTATGAGAAGATTGTATTAGCACAGCAAAGCTATGACAGTATTGAGATTCCATATCGGAGAGGGGATATATTAGACCGTAATGGAACACAGTTAGCGACAAGTGAAAAAGTATATAATCTGATTATTGAACCAAAGAATATATTGCAGGATGACAAGGTGAAGAAAGCAACCATTTCTGCTTTAACGAAGTATTTTGATCTGACGGAAACACAGATTGAAGAGGTGTTGTCGGATAAGTCGTCTTTATATAAGAAGATGCTTAAGAAACTGACTTATGAACAGGTGAAGCCTTTTAACGATTTTGTTGCTACTAAAGATGGTAAGAATGTAAAAGGTGTCTGGTTCGAGGATGAATACCAGAGATATTATCCATACAATTCTCTTGCATGTCATGCAATTGGATTTACAGTAAGTGGCAATGTTGGACAGGGTGGCATGGAAGGCTATTATAATGATGAGTTGAATGGAATTAACGGACGTGAATATGGATATCTGACAGAAGATATGACGTTGGAACGTACAACCAAAGAACCGGTGAATGGATATAATATTATCTCGACAATTGATGCAAATGCGCAGAACATTGTGGAGAAGAAGATCAATGCGTTCATGACACAGACCGGTGCAAAGAATGTATCTGTGCTGGTCATGGATCCGAATTCCGGTGAAGTATTGGCAATGGCGAATTCGAATAGTTTTGATTTGAATGAGCCGTATGAAGATAGTGCAATAGAGTATCAGTTTAACAGTGAAGACGGAGATGTGCAGGCACAGATTGATGCATTGTCAGATGATGAACGATTAGATTGTCTCAATAAGGCATGGCGTAATTTTATTATATCAGACGGCTTCGAACCGGGTTCTACCTACAAGACATTTACGATATCCGGTGCGTTAGAAGATGGTGCATTAAAGGGAGATGAAGTCTTCTTCTGTGGTGGAAATTATAAGGTCGCGGATACAACAATTAATTGTCACAACCATTCCGGACATGGTCAGGTCGGAGTGGAACAGGCGTTGATGCAGTCTTGTAATGTGGCGTTGATGCAGATTGCAGAGACGGAAGGAAGAAAGACTTTTGCCAAATACCAGAATGTGTTTGGTTTCGGTAAAACAACCCATGTGGATCTGTATGGAGAAGCGGCAGGTCTGGTATATCCGGAAGAAAAACTGAATCCGGTAGAGCTTGCAACTTCTTCTTTTGGACAGGGACTTACGGTGACGATGATGCAGATTGGAACAGCGTTCTGCTCGGTGATCAATGGTGGGGATTATTATGAACCACATATGGTCAAGCAGATTGTAGATGAGAATGGCGGGGTGATCAATAATATTGAACCAACCATTTTGAGAAAGACGATATCATCTGAGACATCCGAATTCATGCGGAATGCATTGTTTGAGGTGGTAAGTAACGGTACTGCCAGAAAGGCACAGGTTGCAGGATATACAATTGGTGGTAAGACCGGTACAGCAGAGAAACTTCCGCGAGGTAATGGCAAGTACCTGTTGTCCTTTATTGGATTTGCACCGGTGGAGAATCCACAGGTCGTAGTATATGTAACAGTAGATGAGCCGAATGTAGAAGATCAAGCAAGCTCCGGTTTGGGAACGATCATTGCACAGTCGATCTTTCAGGAATTGTTACCGTATATGAATATCTATCAGTCAGATACGGAGAATAAGAGTGAAGGTGCAGATGTCGGAGATCAGGTTGCTACGCCGATCTTTGAAGGTAATGTACCGACAGAGCAGCTTTCTGAGGATTTGCAGAAATCAACCGAAGAAGGAAGTTCTGAGACGGCAACAGAAGTTTCTACACAGGAAGGTCAGTCGACGGAAGCTAGCACAGAAGCAACAACGCAGGCGGTAACAGAGACAACGACACAGGCAACAGAAGCAACAACACAGGCTGCAGAGCCAGCACAATGAGAATAACGTAATATAGAAGGAAACCTACCGGTGGCGGGTCCTGTTTGATTGTCAAGGCACAGATTTTTTTGGGAGAGAAGATCTTGTGCCTGGGTTATTTTAGAAATAATTGGTTTGCAAATACATATTCATATAGAAGAGGTAATACTATTAATATAAGTATGGATATGGAGATTTCGGATGCCAAAGACATTTACGAGAAAGAAGATTTTTGTGGTAGCTCTTGTGATGATTGCAGCGTTTGTTGGATTATTTACACGGCTGTCGTATCTGATGCTCGTCCGTTCCGATTATTATTATCAGAAAGCGCAGGCACTTCATGAACGTGAGAGAAGTATCAAGGCGAAACGTGGTGTGATCTATGATAGAAATGGTGTGGAAATGGCGGGTAACAAACCGGTGTGTTCGGTTTCGGTCATTCATTCGCAGGTAACAAATGAAGATGAGGTTGTAAAACAATTGTGCCGTGTGCTGAATCTGGATGAAGAATGGGTTCGTAAGAAAGTAACAACACGGTCAATGCGTGAGAAGATTAAGAGCAATGTGGAAAAAGAAACAGCAGATCAATTACGTGAACTGGGTCTGGATGGAGTTATGATAGATGAGGACTACAAGCGGTATTATCCATATAATACGTTGGCGAGTAAGGTGTTGGGATTTACCGGAGCAGATAATCAGGGAATTGTTGGATTAGAAGTTGCATATGAGGATGTGTTAGAAGGAACGCCGGGAAGTATCTTAACGCTTACGGATGCCAATGGTGTGGAGCTCCCCAATGAAGCAGAAGGAAGAGTGGAGCCGGTTGCGGGCAAGAATCTATATATATCCATTGATGTGAATATTCAGAAATATGCGGAGCAGGCAGCTACGAAAGTATTGAAAGCAAAACAGGCAAAACGGGTGTCGGTTATTTTAATGAATCCGCAAAATGGAGAAATCTATGCAATGGTGAATGTGCCGGAGTATAACCTGAATGAGCCGTTTACACTTGTTTCGGTAGAGGATCTGTATATAGAACGTACAGAAGATGTGGAAGAGAATGCAGATGAGAAAACCGAGGAAAACAAGTTACAGAATATGACGGAGCAGGAAAAACAGGATGCACTGAATGGAATGTGGAGAAATTTCTGCATTAATGATACATATGAACCCGGATCTACATTTAAGATTGTGACGGCAACTGCTGCATTAGAAGAAGGGGTTGTCCGGGTAGATGATACATTTTCCTGCCCTGGTTTTCGTATTGTAGAAGATCGGAGGATAAGGTGTCACAAAGTGGGTGGTCATGGTACCGAGACGTTTCGGCAAGGTATTATGAACTCCTGTAATCCGGTATTTATAGATGTAGGAGCACGAGTTGGTGTTGACAATATGTATAAGAACTATAGAAAATTGGGATTGTTTGAGAAGACCGGTATAGACCTTCCGGGAGAAGCTTCCTCTATTATGCATAAACAAGAGGATGTTGGTGCGGTAGAGTTGGCAACGATGAGCTTCGGACAGTCGTTTCAGATTACGCCCTTACAGTTGTTGAGGGCGGCAAGCGCAGTTGTGAATGGCGGAACGCTGGTTACTCCGCATTTTGGAATGTATGCAACAGATGAAAACGGAAAGAAAGTGGAGACATTTGCTTATGAAGAAAAAGCGAATGTTATTCGGAAATCGACATCTGATACGATGAAGGAACTATTGGAGGCGGTTGTGGCAGAGGGTTCCGGAAGTAAGGGACAGGTGGCAGGGTACCGTGTAGGCGGTAAAACAGCAACATCGGAAAAAATTCCAAGAGGAAATGGAAAATACATCTCTTCTTTTTTGGGATTTGTGCCAGCCAATAATCCACAGATCATTGGAATTATAATGATTGATGAACCGGTGGGAATCTATTATGGTGGTACGATTGCAGCACCGATAATGTCTGAAATGTATCAGAATATATTACCATATATTGGGATTGAAGCAGATTATACGGATACGGGGGAAAAGACAAAAGAATAGCCTTAAAATGGTTGATAAAATATAGAAAAAGAATTATACTAGTAGGGTTAAATATAATACGAAAATAAGAATTACTAAAGGGTAGGAATGATTATGAAGTTTGATTTTTTAGTGCTGTTACCAGTTGTGATTGCTTTTGCAATCAGTGTGTTGTTGTGTCCGATCATGATACCGTTCTTGAAGAAGTTGAAGTTCGGACAGTTTGTAAGAGATGACGGACCGGAATCTCATTTGAAGAAGTCGGGAACGCCCACGATGGGTGGCCTGATCATTCTTTGCAGTATCGTGATCACATCGTTGCTCTATATGAAGAGCAATCCGCAGATTCTTCCGGTATTGTTTGTTACATTAGGATTTGGTCTGGTAGGATTCTTAGATGATTACATCAAAGTTGTAATGAAACGTTCCATGGGACTTCGTGCATGGCAGAAGATGCTTGGACAATTTCTGATCACAGCAATTTTTGCATATTATCTTGCAAATTATACAGATCTTGGCACATCAGTATTGGTACCGTTTACCGGTGGTATGGAATGGAATCTTGGATTCTGGTTTTATCCATTCTTGTTTGTGGTACTGTTAGGGACTGTTAATGGTACGAATTTTACAGATGGATTAGACGGTCTGTTGTCTTCCATTACGGTATTGACTGCAACATTCTTTACCGTAGTTGCAATCGGAACTGCGTCCGGATTAGAACCGATCACATGTGCAGCAGTTGGAGCTTTGTTAGGATTTTTAGTCTATAACGTGTACCCGGCGAAAGTGTTTATGGGAGATACCGGTTCTCTGGCGTTAGGCGGTTTGATCGGTGCAACTGCCGTGATGCTTAAGATGCCGATCTATATTGTAATTGTAGGATGTATATACTTAGTAGAAGTGTTATCTGTTATTATACAGGTCACATATTTTAAGAAGACAGGAAAACGTGTCTTCAAGATGGCACCAATTCATCATCATTTTGAACTTTCCGGCTGGCCGGAGACGAAGGTCGTTGCAATCTTTTCAATTGTAACAGCGATGCTTTGTCTGATCGGTCTTATGGCTTTGTAATATAAAAATAAAAAGGCAGTTTGCAAAGTGCAAAGCATTTTGCAAACTTTAAGAGAATAATAGAATCTAGGGAGGAAACTATGGATTTTCATAAGAAAGTACTGGTTGCCGGTACAGGAAAAAGTGGAGCAAATGCAGGCAAGTTGTTACAGAAGAAGGGAGCACAGGTTGTGTTCTATGATGGTAATGTAGATTTGGATGTGAATCAGTTTCTTAGCCAGTTTGATGACAGAGAAGATATTGGAGTGGTTTTAGGAGAGCTGAATGATAGTGTACTACAGGATATAGAATTGTGTATTATCAGTCCGGGAATTCCGGTTGATTCAGATATGGCCAATACAGTGAGGGCGCATAAGATACCGATCTGGAGTGAGATTGAGTTGGCATATCAGGCGGGGGCTGGTAAGCTGGCTGCTATTACCGGTACGAATGGTAAGACAACGACCACGTCATTGGTGGGAGAGATTTTTGCTGATTATACGAAAGATAGTTTTACGGTGGGCAATATTGGAATTCCGTATACAGAGGTTGCTCTTGATATGGATGAAGATTCTTATACGGTTGCAGAAGTATCATCCTTTCAGTTAGAGACGATCGTAGATTTCCATCCACATGTAAGTGCTGTGCTTAATGTGACACCGGATCATTTGAACCGGCATTATACAATGGAGAATTATGCTTCTGTGAAATTGGATGTCTGCAAGAATCAGACAGAAGAAGATTATCTGATCTTGAATTATGATGACCCGATTACAAGGAAGATGGCAAAAGATAAACGTGTGAAGGCAAAGGTAATATATTTTAGCCGTTTACATAATATAGGAGAAGGAATCTGTCTTGCAGATGACTGGATCGTACTTCGGGAGAATGGAGAAGAGAAGAAAGTTATTGCAACAAAGGATCTTGTATTATTAGGCGGACATAATGTTGAAAATTATATGGCGGGCATTGCAGTTGCTTACTATATGGGAATTCCGATGGAGAACATTGTGTCAGTTGTGAAGACGTTTAAGGGTGTGGCACATCGAATTGAATTTGTAAGAGAAGTCAATGGAGTTGCCTATTATAACGACTCCAAAGGAACGAATCCGGATGCAGCGATCAAAGGTATTCAGGCCATGAATCGTAAGACAATGTTGATCGGTGGCGGCTACGATAAGAAAGTTGCGTTTGATGACTGGATTCAGGCATTTGATGGTAAAGTGAAACAGTTAGTTCTGATCGGACAGACCGCACAGTTGATCGCAGATACGGCGGCAAAATATGGCTTTACGGATGTAATATTTGCAAAAGATCTTAAGGAAGCAGTTGATATCTGCGCAAAGGCTGCAGAACCGGGGGAAGCGGTATTGTTATCGCCGGCATGTGCAAGCTGGGGACAATTTGATAATTATGAGCAGCGGGGCGATATGTTTAAAGAATATGTAAATAAGTTAGGAGCTTAATATATGGCAAATAGAAGACCACGTGAGGTAGAAAGGCGAACTGGAAAGAGAAAGAAAACAGCGAAGAAAAAGAGAGATTTCTTTGATTATTCGCTCTTGTTTATTGTCTTGTTTTTGGTTGCGTTCGGGCTGGTAATGGTATATAGCACCAGTTCTTATACAGCAGAATTGAAGACAGGTTCCTCTGCTTATTACCTGAAACGACAAGGTTTATTTGCGGTTATGGGTATTGTAGCGATGCTTGGTGTATCTAAGATGGATTATCATTGGTGGAAGCGTTTTTCTCTTCTAATGATGTATGCTATTATTGCATTACTGATCCTGGTATTGATCGTAGGTAAGGCATCGAATGGTTCTGTTCGTTGGATTCAGTTAGGACCGGTCCAGTTTCAGCCTTCCGAGGCAGCTAAGGTTGTTATTGTCCTGTATACAGCACATGTGGCGACAATCCGTGCTGCCAGAATTGGGGATCTGAAGATATTGCTTAAGGTTGTTGCATTTCCCATGGCGGTCGTTGCATTGATCGCAGTAGAAAATTTAAGTACAGGTATTATATGTGCAGCAATGGTTGCAGTTATTGTATTTGTAACAAGTCCAAAGATTAAGCAGTTTTTTGCAATGGGTGGTATCTTAGTTGGATTCATGACGATCTTTTTGCTGACACAAAGTTATAGAATGGATCGTATTAAAATCTGGTTGCATCCGGAAAAATATGAAAAGGGATATCAGACAATGCAGGCACTTTATGCAATTGGTTCAGGGGGCGTTTTTGGTAAGGGCCTTGGGCAGAGTATTCAGAAACTGGGTTTCATTCCGGAGTCGCATAATGATATGATCTTTTCTGTTATCTGTGAAGAATTAGGCTTGTTCGGCGCAGCTTGTGTGATAGGCTTGTTTATTATTCTGGTATGGCGATGTGTTATGATCGCTATGAGTGCACCGGATCTATATGGGGCACTGATCGTGGTTGGCGTCACAACACATATTGCGGTGCAGGTATTGATCAATGTAGCAGTTGTAACGAATACAATTCCACCGACAGGTGTTCCGTTACCATTTATCAGTTATGGTGGAACTGCAATCTTTGGTCTGTTGATCGAGATGGGATTAGTGCTTTCGGTAGCCGGACAGATACGGATGACAAAAGAATATTAGAAAAGAAGCACATTTCAGAAAACATGGCATAGTATAATATATATGGCATGAATGGGATGTGGAGTTCTTGAAAGCAATCAGTATGAAAGAGACCGGAAGATTAAATGGAACAATCACGATACAAGGTTCTAAGAATACAGTGCTTCCAATCATGGCAGCAACAGTACTTGGATCGGGAATATTTGTGATTGAGAATTGCCCGGCGATTGAGGATGTGTATGCCATGTGTGAATTGCTGCAGTGTCTTCAGATTCACACAACATTAAAAGGACATACGCTTACCATTGATACAACAAGGGCCGCATACGCACCTTTGCCGTATGAAATGACGAGCCGGCTGAGGTCTTCCATTCTATTGTTGGGTCCAATGCTTGCAAGGTGGCAACAGGCAGAGATCGGAATGCCGGGCGGTTGTGCGATCGGGCTTCGACCAATCGATATTCATTTAGAAGGTCTTATGAAGATGAATGTAGATTTTCAAATGCGTAATCAGATACTATATTGCAATACGTATCATTTGCAGGGATGCGAATATCATTTGCGTTTTCCAAGTGTGGGTGCAACCGAGAATCTGATACTTGCGGCAGCCGGCGCAGTAGGAAGAACAATATTACGCGGTGCTGCGAAGGAACCGGAGATCATAGAGTTATGTCAATATCTGCAGCAAATGGGAGTTCTGATAGAAGGGGTTGGAACCGATGTGCTGACAATTAAGGGAACGAGTCAATTTGTGGCTTGTGATTATAACAATGTATATGATAGAATTGTAGCAGGTACGTATCTTTTGATGGCAGCCGCGATTCCTTGTGATATAAAGATGAAGGGAATTGATGATGTTCGTTATATGGCAAATGTGATCCGTGTTGCATCGCAATTGGGTGCACAGGTGGTACGGATGGATTCTTATCTTGAGGTACAATCGAATGGATGGGTCAATCCGGGAACTTTTCAAACAGGCAGTTATCCGGAATTTCCAACGGATCTGCAACCGGTTCTGGTGGCAGCCCTGCTTCGCGGACAGGGAATCAGCTATGTGGAGGAAACGGTATTCGAGAAACGCTTTTCTGTTGTATCGGAATTGAGAAAATTAGGCGCTGAGATTGAGATCCAGAATCAGACGCTTAAGATTTCAGGGGGGAATTGTTTACAAGGACATACAGTGAAAGCGACAGATCTGCGCCAGGGAGCAGCACTTGTACTTGCAGGATTGATAAGTAAAGGTTATACAACCGTGACGGATATATCTTATATTGAACGAGGATATGAAGATATTGTAGAAGATCTGAGACAGTTAGGTGCTAAGATTCAATATATATAAGGATGAAATATGAGTGATAGACAGGATAATGTAATACAATTTAAGAGAAGACGGACAGGAGCAGTTGTAGGTGGAATTGCCGGGGTGCTGGTGGTTAGTTTGATTCTGTTATTTACCTGTTTCAAGATTGATACAATTGAGGTGACCGGTAATAAACATTATTCCAAAGACCAGATCAAAGATTATGTTCTGTCTGAGGGATATATTAATAATACTGTGTTGTTGATGCTGAAGAATAAGATTCGTCCGATTGAAGATATTCCGTTTGTGGCAAAGTTAGATATTGAATATGTCAGTGCACATAAGATTACGGTTACTGTATATGAGAAAGCATTAGCAGGCTGTGTGGAGTATATGAATGAGTATGTCTATTTTGATCAGGATGGATATGTGTTAGAGATATCTCCAACCAAAATTGAGGATACTCCGTGTATTACAGGCATGAGTTTTGAAAGTATGGAACTGCACGAAAAGCTGCCGATTAAAGATAAGGATCGGTTTAAGTTAATATTGAAGATGACACAGTTGATTAATAAGTATAAATTATCCATTGATTCTATTCAATTTACATCGGAGAATGAGATTGTAATGCAATATCAGGCAATCAGGATTGAATTAGGAGATGGAAGCAATGTGGAACAGCAGTTGATCGATCTTGGGGAAATACTTGCAGGATTAGAAGGAAAAGAAGGCACATTGGATTTGAAAGATTTCGATACGGCTGTTGGCACAGCATCGTTTAAAGCTACAAAATAGCAAATTAATTTCATATTATGAAAAAATAGAAAAAAATATGCATATTTTGTAAATATTCACAAAATATGCACTTGATTATTTTACAGAAAAACAGTATTATATATGTATATGTTTACAAATGAATTAGAAAATAATATATAAGGAGGATATTACCTTGCTTGAAATAAAAACATTCGAAGAAAAAGGACCTGCTAAGATTTTAGTGATTGGTGTAGGTGGAGCCGGCAATAATGCAGTTAATAGAATGGTGGATGAGAACATCAATGGTGTAGATCTTATTGCCATCAATACAGATAAACAGGTGCTTGCAACATCGAAAGCACCAACCAAGATTCAGATTGGTGAGAAGCTTACTAAGGGATTAGGTGCAGGTGCCAAGCCGGAAGTTGGTGCAGGTGCCATTGAGGAGAACCGCGAAGAGATTACAGAATTAGTGAAAGATGCAGATATGGTATTCGTTACCTGTGGTATGGGTGGCGGAACCGGAACCGGTGCAGCTCCTGTTGTTGCAGAGATTGCCAAAGGACTTGGTATTTTAACTGTTGGCGTTGTAACAAAACCATTTTCTTTCGAAGGTAAGCCGCGTATGAATAATGCATTAGCAGGTATTGAACGTTTGAAGAGCAATGTAGATACCTTGATCGTTGTTCCGAATGATAAGTTATTACAGATCTGTGATAAGCGGACAACCATTCCGGATGCACTTAAGAAAGCGGATGAAGTATTACAGCAGGGTGTTCAGGGTGTAACTGATCTGATTCAGAGTCCTGGTATTATCAATCTTGACTTTGCAGATATCCAGTCTGTTATGAGAGATAAGGGTATTGCCCATATTGGTATTGGTAGAGGAAGCGGAGAGGATAAGGCCGTTGAAGCAATTAAGCAGGCAATGGAATCTCCATTATTAGAGACAACCGTATCCGGTGCAACAGATATTATTATTAACTTTGCAGGTAATATCGGTATGATTGAAGCGTATGATGCAGTTAATTATCTGACCGAAGCGGCTGGTGAAGATGTGAATATCATCTTTGGTACAGTTGATAATGAGACATTAGGTGATGAGGTCAGTATTACAATTATTGCTACAGGTATTGAGCAGGCGGCTAAGAAGAATGCATATGGAAGTTTTGCACAGACTTCTATGCCGACCTTTACAAAACCGGCGACTACACAGGCACCGGTACAGACTCCGGTTCAGCAGCCGGTTCAGCAGCCGGTTAGTCAGCCAGTACAGCAGCCTCAGACTGCTACGTATCGTGCACCACAGCCTGCACCTGTTCATCAGGAACCGGCACAGACTGCTCCGACTTATGTAGGACAGCCTATGGCAACACCACAGCCAAAGCAGGCACCGAAGCCATCCTTTTTGAATGGTACGCAGGGTAGTGCGGTGAATACAACACCACAGCCAACACCTGTAACAACTGCAAGACCACAGCCTCCAAAGCAGGAAGCAGATGGTACCATTAAGATTCCGGAATTCTTGAAGAGAAGATAGAAGAATAGACGATAAAAAGAACTGTCGTACGACAGTTCTTTTTTTGTTGCCCTTTTCGACCTTTTTTGAGTGATGGTGAGATTATACTTTTCTATGAAAGAAGCAGGAGGGCAAAGTTGCATATTATTCTTTATCTGGACATATTTCTATTTCTTAATTTCGTAGTGGATCTATATTGCCTGTGTCTGACAGGATATCTGATGAAACAGAGAATGAAATGGTTCAGATTGATTGGAGGGGCAATGTTTGGTGCAGGAATGCTTCTTCCTTTTATGATGTACCCGGAAAGCCTGACAGGAATAAAGGGCATTTTCTGGTCTGCCGGAATCAGTATGGGAGCTGTAGAGATTGCTTTGGGAAGAAAAGGTGGTCTCATAAAAAAGTGGGCTCTCGCCACCACGATACTGATCTTATTAGGTGGAACAATGAATAGTTTACAGATACGTTTTCAGATTACATCCTTCTCCTTTAGCATATGGATGTTATTCTTTTTAAGTTGTGCCGGAGCAGGAGTGTTATTATGTGTAAATGTGAAGGAAACCATACATAAAGGAAATACATTATATTCTATTCAGATGAAGAGAGGAATTCGAAAAAGAAAAGGAGTGGTATTATTAGATACCGGTAACCGGCTGAGAGACAGTCTGTTTGGAAAACCGGTTATTGTAATGTCTGATCATTTTTTGAACGCTATATTTACAACAGAAGAACGACGATTCATTCAAACTTATCAGGAAAATGGATATATAGATTATGAGAGTCTGTTATTCTTAGACACACAAAGGAAAATGTGTTTTCATGAGATTGCATATCAAAGTATAGGGAATCCATCCGGTAGAATGCTTTGTTTTATAGCAGAAGAGGTTGTAGTACCGGAGCGTGCCTGTGTGTTTCACAAACAGCCGGTTGCCATTGGGAGGGATTCTTTATTTGCAGATAAAACCTATGATGGGTTGCTATTTGCGGATGGAATGGAATAAAAAGTTGGAGGAATATATGGTGAATATAGTGAGCAATGAAAAAGTCAGGCTTACCATGATGAAGAATATGGCGAGCATGTTTTTTATGCCTAAAAAAGAGGTACATTATATTGGAGGTGCGGATATTCTCCCATCTCCGTTAGATGCGGATGAAGAGAAACGATTGCTGGATAAACTGGGATCATTAGATGATACAGAGGTGAAAAGTGTTCTGATCGAACATAATCTTCGGTTGGTCGTCTATATTGCTAAGAAATTCGACAACACGGGAGTAGGAGTGGAAGATCTGATCTCAATTGGTACGATCGGATTGATTAAAGCAATCAATACATTTAAGACAGATAAAAAGATTAAATTGGCGACTTATGCTTCCCGTTGCATTGAAAATGAGATACTGATGTATCTTCGTCGGAGTGCTAAAACGAAAATGGAGGTTTCGATTGATGAACCGTTAAATGTAGACTGGGATGGAAATGAATTGTTGCTTTCAGATATTTTGGGAACAGAAGAAGATATTATTTATAAAGATCTGGAAAGTGAGGTTGACCGGGATCTGCTAAAAAAAGCTATGGGAATTCTATCTGATCGGGAAAAAATGATCATTGATCTTCGGTTTGGTTTAAGCAGCGAAAATGATGAGGAACTGACGCAGAAAGAGGTAGCGGATATGCTTGGAATATCACAATCGTATATCTCGCGTCTGGAGAAAAAGATCATGAAACGGCTAAAAAAGGAAATGCAGCGGATCGGGTCATGAACAGGTAATTATTCCCGTTCTGAAATTGGTATAAACTCAATGGGAAATGTACATCCTTAATGGTAGAAAACCGTTAAGGAGGACAGAAAGATGGCACGAAACAAGGTTGTTATCTGTGGTGTGAACACATCAAAATTACCACTTCTTACAAATGAAGAAAAGAATGAATTGTTTATCAGAATAGAAGAGGGCGATGTACATGCCAGGGAACAACTGATTGAGGGCAACCTGCGACTTGTGTTAAGTGTGATCCAGCGTTTTGCATCATCTAACGAAAATGCAGATGATCTGTTTCAGGTAGGATGTATTGGTCTGATGAAAGCAATCGACAATTTTGACCGCAGTTTAAATGTTCGATTTTCTACTTATGCAGTCCCGATGATCATTGGTGAGTGCCGGAGATATCTCAGAGATAACAATGCAATACGGGTGTCAAGATCCTTACGGGACATTGCGTATAAAGCAATATATGCGAAGGAACGTATATTAAAGGAAGAAGATCGGGAACCAACGCTTGATGAAGTGGCGAAAGCGATTGATATGGAAAAAGAAATGGTTGTGATGGCTTTAGATGCGATTGCAACGCCTGTTTCTCTGTATGATCCGGTCTATCAGGAGGGAGGCGATACATTATACATTATGGATCAGGTGAGCGATAAAAAGAATAAAGAAGAGAACTGGATTGAGGATATATCATTGAAAGCAGCGATGAAACGATTATCAGAACGTGAGTATAATATTATCCGTCTCCGATTTTTTGAAGGGAAAACGCAGACTGAAGTGGCAAAAGAAATTGCGATTTCACAAGCACAGGTATCAAGACTTGAAAAGTCAGCATTAAGAAGTATGAAAAATTATCTGGATATTTAACAGGAAATCCGTTGTCAATCCCTCCAAAATATGCTATAATTTGGCTTAATTATCGTACGAAAATGTACAAAAGATGATTTCAAGCCTGAAGGGCATAAAGGAGGCATATAGATTATGAAACATTTAATATTAGTTACGTCACCACCAGCTTGTGGTAAGACATTTATATCAAAGCAGTTAGCGAAGGCATTGACTAACTGTGTGTACTTAGATAAGGACACGTTGATCGTATTATCAAAGCAGATATTCAAGGTGGCAGGAGAGGAATACAACCGTTCTTCTGACTTCTTTCAGAAAGAGATTCGTGACTATGAATATTATTGTGTTTTGGATTTGGCAATGGAAGCATTGGATTACAATGACACAGTATTGATCAATGCACCATTTACGGAAGAGATTCGTGATGATGAGTACCTGGATTCTTTGAGAGAACGTTTGGCAAAGCATGGAGCTGAACTGGTTGTTATCTGGGTGAACACACGTGTAGAGGTGTGTAAGGAAAGAATGATTAAGCGTAATTCAGACCGCGATACATGGAAGTTAGAGCATTGGGATGAATATATTGCAGGTTGTAACTTTAATAAGCCGGATAATATCAAAGAATTGATTGTGTTTGAGAATTCTTCAGAAGAGGAGTTTAATGAATCAATTAAGAGAGTAGTAAAGCAGTTAAGAGGCGAGTAAGAGTTTAACGGCGCTGTTTGGCGCCGTTTCCTTTTGCAAAAGAATATTGGAAGATGCTGTTGGATGGCAGATTTCATGAATATTATTTAGGAGAAAAACATGGCTGACAAAAGACCGGTATTTGCAATTAATTGGGCAGAAGTTGAAGCGCTAGCGCAAGGACGTCATGATAATCCGCATCATATATTAGGAATGCATGAGACGGTAGATGGTGTCTATATTAATGCGTTTATACAAGGTGCGGAGAAGGTTTTTGCGGTTTGTAAGAATTCGAAGGAACGGTATGAACTGACAAGTGATAGAGTGAAAGACTTTTATTCTGTGAAAGTACCAGATCGGCAAAGTTTTGTCTATTATTTTGAGGTGGAACTGGTAAATGGAACTAAGAAGACGATAATTGATCCATATGCGTTTGAGCCGGTGATTGATCCGATTGACATTAGCAAATTTAATGATGGAATTCATTATGAGATATATGAGAAATTGGGAGCACACCTATGCATGTTAGATGGCGTGAAAGGTGTATTGTTTGCCGTATGGGCACCGCATGCAGTGAGGGTATCTGTTGTAGGCAATTTCAATAATTGGAATGGTTGTGCACATACGATGAGAAGAATTGAATATTCCGGAATATTTGAATTGTTTATTCCGGGAATTGAAGCATCTGAGATCTATAAGTACGAGATCCGGACGAAGCAGGGGAATACCTTTATGAAACCGGATCCGTATGGAAATTATTCGGAACTGCGGCCGGCAAATGCGTCTAAGATTGCAGATCTGACATATGAGTGGCAGGATTTGGAATATCGGATGGGATTAGAGAAGATAACGGATGAAGTGCCGATGAATATATATGAGGTACATTTAGGTTCTTTTAAGCGTCCAAAGGATGGTAGAGAATTCTTTACCTATCGTGAGATCGCAAAGGAGTTAGCAGAATATGTGGCACAGATGGGATATACCCATGTGGAATTGATGCCTGTTATGGAACATGAGCAGGATGGCACATATGGATATCAGACAACCGGATTTTATGCACCAACCTCCCGGTATGGAGAACCGGTTGATTTCATGTATTTTGTAGATTATATGCATCAGCATGGTATTGGAGTCATCTGCGATTGGGTGCCAAGTCAGTTCCCGATGAGTGAGAGTGGGATTGCTAAGTTTGATGGAGAGCCATTATATGAACCGGCAGATACAAGAAGAAGCGAGAATCCAAGGTGGGGAACCTATATATTTGATTATGGTCGCAATGAGGTGCGGAATTATCTGATCTCCAATGCGATATACTGGGTGTCTAAGTATCATTTGGACGGTTTGCGTATTGACAGTGCAGCATCTATGTTGTATTTAGATTATGGAAGAACGTATGGTAACTGGGTACCGAATCAATATGGTGGCAATGAGAATCTGGATGCAATTGCTTTTTTGAAGGAATTGAATACAGTTATCAAAGATCGTTTTCCATATTGCAAGATGATTGTGGAAGAAGAATCCGGGTGGCCGATGCTTACCGGTACAGTGGAAGAGGGAGGTATGGGATTTGATTACCGTTGGAACATGTCATGGATGCGTAATCTGTTGTCCTATATGGCATTGGATCCACTATATAGGAAGTATGAGCATAAAAAGCTGACGAACAGTCTGTCTAATGCATATGATGAGAATTATATATTGGAATTTTCCCACAATGAAGTGGTAGGAGGTAAGGGATCTATTGTAGATCAGATGCCGGGCGGATATGAGGAGAAGTTCTCGAATCTGCGTTTGTTATATGGTTATATGATGACTCATCCGGGCAAGAAACTATTATTTATGGGTCAGGAATTTGCACAGTTTAAGGAATTTAGTGAGTCAGGTGAGATTGACTGGAACTTGTTGGAGTTTGATGCACATACGATTCTGCGGGATTATGTGAAGGCTTTGAATCATTTATATAAGAAAGAGCCGGCTTTATATGCATTGGATAATAATGCAGGAGGATTTGAGTGGATCAATGATACCGCAGCGAATGAAAGTATCGTATCTTTTCTGCGTAAGACAGATCGAAAAGAAGATGCGTTGTTGATCATTTGTAACTTTACACCGGTGTCTTACGATAGCTATAAGGTTGGTGTACCGTATGCGGGAGCCTATAGGGAAATCTTTTGCAGTGATATTGAGAAGTTTGGTGGAGATGGCAGTAAGAATCCATCTGTGAGGACAAGTAAGCGGAGTGCATGTGACGGAAGAAGTAATTCCATTACGATCGGATTAGCACCACTTTCCATGAGTATCTTCAAGTTGACCAAGGATGCACCGGTGAAGAAGACGACTGTGGCAAAGACAAAGAAAGCAGGAACTGTTTCTTGTAAGACAGCAGCGGCAAAGAAGACGAGTGTATCTTCTAAAAAGACTGTAAAAGCAAAGAAGGAAGATTCTTCTAAGAAGAAAGTGACTGTAGATCAGAAAGTATCCCGAATGAACAAGAAGGTTGTGGCAAGTAAGACAATGAAATAGAGTAATGAGGAAAGCTGCCATTGGCAGCTTTTCTGCTGAAAAGAATAAGGAGGATATGCTATGTGGCTGACAGAGAACACAAATCAGGTCATGGAAGAGGCGGCAAAGAATGTAGAAGAATCAACAAGCGTACTGAAAAATACATTAGATGATATGTTAAACTGGCTGATCGGTAAGTCAGGGAGTGTATTGGTTGCCATTTTATTTATCGTGATCGGAATGAAATTGGTGGGATTGCTGATCAGATTATTTCGGCGTTCGTTTGATCGTTCAAAGATGGATGATTCTGTTTCCGGTTTTCTGTTATCGATTATCAGGGTCGTAGGATATATTCTTGTATTCATAACGGCGGCGACAATCGTTGGTTTTGAGGTGACGAGTTTTGTTACGATTTTGGGAACAGCATCTATGGCTATTGGTCTTGCCTTACAGGGCGCACTTTCAAATCTGGCAGGTGGGATGCTGATTCTTCTTTTGAAACCATTTACGGTGGGAGATTACATTATAGAGAATGAAAAAGGAACCGAAGGAACGGTTACGTCCATTGATATTTTCTATACCAGATTATTGACGCATGATAATAAGATGGTTGTGATTCCGAATGGAATACTCACCAATAACAGTCTGTTGAATCTTACCAATGAGACAAAGCGTAAGGTAGAGATCAAAATAGCGATTGCTTATAGTTCTGACATGAGACAAGTGAAAGAAATTGTATACGGTATTTTGAAAAAGGATGCCAGAATATTAGAGAGTGAACCGAAGGATGTATTCTTAGATTCTTTTGATGACAGTGGTATGACGTTAGGAATCCGGGCATGGGTGAAAACGGAAGACTATTGGAAGACGACATGGGATCTCCGGGAAAAGGTGAAAGAGGAATTTGATGCGAATGGTATTGAGATTCCTTATAACCGATTGGAAGTAGATTTGTTGACAAATAAGGAATCTGGTGTACAATGAAAAGGATTATGGTAAGAGACAGGCTTTGAGACGCATGTAGTCTGTTGTAAGATAGTGATAGAAAGAGGGACGAATATGAAAGCAAAAGATTACGGACTTAGCAAACAGGATATTATGGAGATGTCAGATCGGTATCTGCTGGATATCGGATATCATTTTCCGATTGTGGTAGAAGAAGGAAACGGTATGTACCTAAGGGATGCAGAGGGTAAGGAATACTTGGATTTCTATGCAGGAATTGCAGTTAATTCGGCAGGTAATTGTAATGAGCGGATCGTAAAGGCAGTACAGGAGCAGGTGGCACAGGTTATGCATGTCAGTCTGTATCCGTATAATACACCACAGGCAATGTTAGCGAAGCTTGTATGTGAACAGACTGGATTTGATCGTATTTTCTTCCAGAATTCCGGTAGTGAATCAAATGAAGCCATGATCAAGATGGCAAGAAAATATGGTGTGGAGAATTTTGGTCCGGAGCATTATCATATCGTAACAGCAAAGAAGAGTTTCCATGGTCGTACCTTTGCTGCTTTAACAGCTACCGGACAACCGGACAGTGCCATTCAGAAAGGATTTCTTCCTGATCTTCCGGGATTCAGTTATGCGGAATATAATAATTTAGACAGCTTCCGGGAAGCATGCAACGAGAATACCGTTGCAATCATGGTAGAACCGGTTCAGGGTGAAGGCGGTGTCTATCCGGCAACGAAGGAGTTCTTAGAGGGACTTCGTAAGTTGTGTGATGAGAGAGGCATGTTATTGTTATTTGATGAGGTACAGACAGGTTGGTGCCGCTGCGGTGAGACAATGGCATTTATGCATTATGGAGTACGTCCGGATGCAATCACAATGGCAAAGGCGTTAGGCGGTGGTTTGCCGCTTGGAGCGGTTGCAATGACACAGAAATGTGCAGATACTTTGAATCCTGGCTCACATGGTTGTACATTCTCCGGTAATCCGGTATGTTGTGCAGCGGGTTATGCAGCAATCAGTGAATTGCTTGAGAAGAATCTGGCTGAGAATGCCAAAGAGATGGGCGGTTATTTCATGTCACAGTTACAGACGCTTCCTCATGTAAAAGAAGTACGTGGGCTCGGTCTGCTGGTTGGTCTGGAATTAGAGGATGTGGATGCAGTTAAAGTGAAGGTGCGTGCAATGGAGAAACAGTTATTAGTAACGGCAACTTCAAACCGCATCATTCGTATGGTTCCACCGCTTATTGTGACAAAAGAGGATTGTGATAAAGCAGTTGCAGTACTTAGAGAATCAATCGAAGAGATTGCCGCAGAAGAGAATTGATCAAGAAAAGATAGAATACGCAATCCATAGATAGAAAAAGGTAACATTGTAGGCAAGAACAATGTTACCGGAATATATACGTATATAAGAAAAGGCAGGTTTGTCAAGTGGACAAACTTGCCTTTTTCTTGTCGATGGAATCAATGAAATGTTGCCAGCCATCTTCACCGTCAAACCAGATCATCTGATCGCCGTTTTTGATGACAATGTTGGCACCATTGGCTCCGATTGATATATATTTGTCTTCCGAAATGATCAGATCCGTTCCCTGTTTGTTGTCAATCTCCTGTCTGGACATGCATTTCACCTTCTTTGTATAAGTTATTGCGTCATTTCTTCTCTCTATTATAGCCGATATTGAGGCAGGATAGAATAAGAAACCTATACAAAATTGTGAGAAAAATTTTGTACAAATTGAAAGATTGTCCCTTTCTCCTTGTATAGACAGTAAAAATGATGTAAAATAAACGAAGTATGTTTTGAAATAGGAAGGAGATTACGATGGCACAATTATGGGGTGGTCGTTTCACAAAGGAGACAGACCAGTTAGTATATAATTTTAATGCATCCATATCATTTGACCAGAAGTTTTACAAAGAGGATATGGAAGGCAGCATGGCGCATGTTAAGATGTTAGCTGCAGTTGGAATTCTGACAGAGGATGAACGGGATCAGATCTTAGAAGGTTTGCAAGGTATTCTTTCAGATGTAGAGAGTGGTAAGTTAGAAATCACATCGGAATATGAAGATATTCACAGTTTCGTGGAAGCTAACCTGATCGATCGGATTGGAGATGCGGGTAAGAAGCTGCATACCGGACGTTCTAGAAATGATCAGGTTGCGTTGGATATGAAGCTTTATACACGCAAAGAGATTGAGAATCTGAAGGGATTGGTGAAGGAGCTTTTGCAGGTGCTTCATCAGTTAATGAAGGAACACATTGATACGTTTATGCCGGGATTTACCCATTTACAGAAGGCACAGCCAATCACGTTAGCACATCATTTTGGCGCTTATATGGAGATGTTTAAGAGGGACTATAGCCGGTTATGTGATATCTATGACCGTATGAATTATTGTCCGTTGGGTTCCGGTGCATTGGCAGGTACTACTTATCCGCTTGATCGTGAGATGACAGCACAGATTCTTGGTTTTGCAGGGCCGACGCTCAATAGTATGGATTCGGTATCAGACAGAGATTATGTGATTGAATTGTTGAGTGCAATGTCAACGATCATGATGCATTTAAGCCGTTTTTCAGAAGAGATCATTATCTGGAATTCGAATGAATACCGTTTTGTAGAATTAGATGATGCTTATAGTACCGGCAGTTCTATCATGCCGCAGAAGAAGAATCCGGATATTGCGGAGCTGGTTCGCGGCAAGACGGGAAGAGTATATGGTGCTCTGATGCAGATGCTTACGACAATGAAGGGAATTCCGCTTGCATATAATAAGGATATGCAGGAGGATAAGGAGTTTACCTTTGACGCAATTGATACCGTAAAAGGCTGTCTGGCATTATTTACCGGTATGATCAAGACAATGACGGTGAATAAGAAGGTTATGGAACAAAGCGCAAAGAATGGTTTTACGAATGCAACCGATGCAGCGGACTATCTGGTAGGTAAGGGAGTTCCGTTCCGGGATGCACATGGTATTGTAGGACAGTTGGTATTATATTGTATTGAGAAGAACATTTCATTAGATGATATGACATTAGAAGAGTATCAGAAGATCTCTCCTGTGTTTGAAGAAGATATCTACGAGGCGATCAGTTTAGAGACTTGTGTGGAGAAGAGAGAGACAATCGGTGCACCGAGTCGCAGTTCCATGGAACAGGTCATCGCAATCAACGAGGAATATCTGAAGACATTATAGAAAGAGGCGGTACAGTATGAATAATTCAGAAAAAGCAAGATATGATGCAGCAAAAAGAATGCTCAAGGGTAAGATTGATATTGAGGAAGTTGCCATGATGATGAATCTTACAGTAGAAGAACTTAAGCCGATCAAGGATGAGATTGATGAGGAAGTGCGTAAGGTGTATGGCAATATAGATGCATATGACTTTGATATGAAGCAGGTGCTGTTCGATAATTTCAATGATACCGGAGAAGATAACGATATACCGGATGAGGAAAAGTAATATCACCAAAGACAGGGCTCTGCCTTTGGTAAGGTATGAAGAGGATGAAAAATGAAGAAAGAATATGATATAGTTATAGTTGGAAATGGTGCTGCGGGGTTATTTACCGCATTGCATATGCCAAAAGACAGGAATATTGCGATCATCACTAAGGCAGATATGGAGGAGAGTGATTCCTTTTTAGCACAGGGTGGTATTTGTGTGCTGAAGAATGAGGATGATTATCAGTCGTATTTTGAAGACACAATGCGTGCCGGACATTATGAGAATAATCGGGAATCAGTAGAGATTATGATCCGTTCATCCCAGAATATTATTCGGGAACTGGTTGACTTTGGTGTTGATTTTGAGCGGGATCACGGAGAGTTCAAGTTTACAAGAGAGGGTGCGCATACAGCACCGCGTATTCTGTATCATGAAGATCTGACCGGAAAAGAGATCACATCAAAGCTGCTTGCCTGTGCAAAGGACAGGCCGAATATTGAGATCTATACATACACGACCATGGTGGATATCATAGAGAAAGATAATACCTGCTATGGTGTTATGGTAGAGGATGCAGATCATCAAGTACATAAAGTGCTTTGCGATTATACGATATGGGCTTGTGGTGGGATTGGAGGATTATATCAGCACTCCACGAATTTCCGCCAGTTGACCGGAGATGCGTTAGCAATTTCCCTGCATCATAATGTGGAACTATTGAATGTAGATTATGTACAGATTCATCCGACTACATTCTATTCGACAAAGCCGGGCAGACGGTTCCTGATCTCGGAATCGGTTCGTGGTGAAGGTGCTATATTGTTAGATAAGAATGGGGAACGTTTTGTAGATGAGCTGCTTCCAAGAGATCTGCTTACAGCGAAGATCAAGGAGAAGATGAAGGAGGAAGGTTCCGATTACGTCCGTCTTTCCTTGGAGAAGATGTCAGCAGAGGATATCAAGAAACGATTTCCTAATATATATAAGACATGTTTAGAAGAAGGATACGATATTACGAAAGAGCCGATTCCGGTCGTACCGGCACAACATTATTTCATGGGTGGCGTGAAAGTGGATTCGGAAGGCAGAACTTCTATGAAGCGTCTGTATGCAGCGGGAGAGACCGCATGTAATGGCGTACATGGTGCCAATCGGTTAGCAAGCAACTCTTTATTGGAAAGTCTGGTGTGGGCGAGACGGGCAGCAGATGATATTGTGAAGAATTATGAGAGTATTCCAAGAGACTGGTGTGAGAATTATTTTGTAAGCCCGGATGGGGAAGGCTATGTAGCAGATTACACGTATGAATCTGTAGCAGACCAATATCATAAGGAAGTAAGAGAAGAGATAGAATCAGAGCGTAAGGCACGATTGGAGAAGGGAGAGAACCTATGAGAGAGTTAATGAATTTAAATGTAGATAATCTGATATTACAGGCATTGCGTGAGGATATTACAAGCGAGGATATTACAACGAATTCGGTTATGCCGGAATTCAAGCTTGGTGAGGTGGATCTGATCTGTAAGCAGGATGGTGTGATTGCAGGTTTAGATGTATTTAAGAGAGTATTTGAGTTGTTAGACAGCAATGTGACTTTTGATATGCAGGCAAAGGACGGAGATCAGGTAACAAAGGGGCAGCATTTGGGTAAGATTACAGGGGATATCCGTGTTTTGTTAGAAGGAGAGAGAACTGCACTGAATTACTTGCAACGTATGAGTGGAATTGCGACCTATACACATTCGATTGCTGTGTTGTTTGAGGGAAGTAAAACCAAGCTGTTAGATACAAGAAAGACAACACCGAACATGCGTGTATTTGAGAAATATGCCGTAAAGGTTGGCGGTGGATATAACCATCGTTATAACTTATCCGACGGTATCCTTTTAAAGGATAATCATATCGGAGCTGCAGGCAGCGTCACAAAGGCGGTACATATGGCACAGGAATATGCACCATTTGTCCGGAAGATCGAAGTGGAATGTGAGAATCTGGATATGGTAGCAGAAGCAGTGGAAGCCGGTGCAGATATTATCATGTTAGACAACATGGATAAAGAGACGATGAAGGAGGCAATCCGCATTATCGGAGGACGTGCTAAGACCGAATGTTCCGGCAATGTAACGAAAGAAAATGTTGCCAATCTGATCGATATCGGAGTGGATTACATCTCATCCGGTGCATTGACACATTCTGCACCGATTCTTGACCTTTCTCTTAAGAATCTTCATCCGGTGGAGTAATTACAATCATTGATATATGTAAAAAAAAGAAGTTGGTCATCTGACCAACTTCTTTTTTTTACATAAGGGGAAATGTATTAACTTATTTTTTACAAAACAGTGATTTCAGATTTAACAGGAGTTTACTAAGATATGTCTGTCGACGAAAGAAAGAGAAAAATTCTTAGAGGTAAAGATGAAAGGAAGAAAAGAATTATGAGAAAGAATGTAAAGAAGTTAGCAGCGACAGCACTTAGTTTAGTTATGTTAGGAAGCGTTTTGACAGGATGTGGTGGAAATGCAGATGCAGCGATCACTGTTGTATCAAGAGAAGATGGTTCCGGAACAAGAGGTGCTTTTACAGAGCTGATGGGAATTATGGTAGATGATAAAGACAATACGGTATCAACTGCAGAGGTTACCAATTCTACTTCTGTTATGATGACTACGGTAGCAGGTGATGAGAATGCGATCGGCTACATTTCACTTGGCTCTTTGGATGATAGTGTAAAGGCAGTTAAGGTTGATGGTGTAGAGCCTACAGTAGAGGATATCAAGAATGGTTCATATAAAGTTGCAAGACCGTTTGAGATCTGTATTCCAAAAGATGGAACTTCTGAAGTTGCCCAGGATTTCATTGATTACATGTTAAGTGATGACGGACAGAAGATTATTTCTGATGAAGGTTACATCAGTGTTGAGTCCGGTAAGAGCTACGAAGCATCTGGAAAGTCCGGCAAGATCACATTAGCAGGTTCCACTTCTGTATCACCTGTTATGGAGAAGTTAACAGAAGCGTATAAGAAATTAAATCCGGATGTAACGACAGAGATTCAGCAGACAGGTTCTTCTGCAGGTATTGAGTCAGCAACGGAAGGTGCATGTGACATCGGAATGTCTTCTAGAGAGTTAAAGCCGGAAGAGTTAGATGCTTTGCAGGAGATTCAGATTGCTATGGATGGTATCTGTGTCATTGTAAATAACAATTCTTCAGTAGAAGATCTTACATCAGACCAGATTACAAAAGTATATACTGGAGAGATTACAAAGTGGAGTGAATTACAGTAATCAATAAAGTTAAATAAACTCAAACCCATACATGCATCCCATGACAATCTGTTGTTGGGATGCGTGATTATGTATAAGTGTAAAGAATCTATTTTGGAATAACAGAAATAAAAGGAAAGGATACATTATGAAGAAAAGTCATGTTTCAGAAGGTGTTATGCATGCAGTATTTTTAGTTAGTGCATGTGTATCCATATTAGCGGTAGCCTTGATTTGTATCTTTATTTTTGCAAATGGTGTTCCGGCTATTATGAAGATATCACCGATTAAATTCTTAACGGGAACCAATTGGAAACCATTAGAAGATCAATTTGGCATTTTCCCAATGATCGTAGGAAGTATATATGTTACTGCAGGTGGTGTGTTGGTTGGAGTGCCAATCGGAATATTGTGTGCAGTCTTTATGGCAAAATTTTGTCCTCAAAAATTATATAAAGTGTTGAAACCGGCCATTGAATTATTGGCAGGTATTCCATCTATTGTATATGGTTTCTTCGGATTGGTTGTGATCGTTCCGGCAATGAGAAGTCTTTTTGGCGGCAGTGGTAAGAACATCATTACAGCGTCGGTTATGTTAGGTATTATGATTCTTCCGACGATTATCGGTGTGGCAGAATCCTCTATCCGTGCAGTACCGGACAGCTATTATGAAGGTGCATTGGGGTTAGGTGCAACACATGAGCGGGCAGTATTTTTTGCAGTTTTGCCGGCAGCAAAGTCGGGTATCTTAGCAGGTGTGATCTTAGGAATTGGTCGTGTGATCGGTGAAACCATGGCGGTTGTTATGGTGGCGGGCAATCAGGCAACGATGCCACACTCTCCATTAGAAGGCGTAAGAACATTAACATCAAATATAGTATTAGAGATGGGTTACGCATCCGGCCTTCATAAAGAAGCACTGATCGGTACAGCGGTTGTATTGTTCGTATTCATTTTGATCATTAATTTGAGTTTCTCTGCAATTAAGGGAAAAGGAAGGGATTAAGAGATGGAAGCAGTACAGAATGTTGAAAACAAGAAAATAAATACAAATGAGATCCAGGGTATTAATAAACAGACATTTGCTCAGAAATTAAGTGCGTATAAAAGACAGCCATTATCTTTGTTTTTATTGATCGTGGTATGTTTATCTGCGTTATTAACAGTAGGAGTCTTGTTGTTTTTGATCGGTTATATATTAGTAAATGGCATTCCGAATATTAAGCCGGAATTATTTGAATGGGAATACAATACAGATAATGTATCTATGCTGCCATCTATGATCAATACTTTATACATGACCGGACTTACTTTGTTAATGGCAGTGCCGGTTGGTATCTTTTCTGCCATTTATATGGTGGAATACGCAAAGCGTGGAAGTAAGCTTGTGAAAATTGTTCGTACGACGACTGAGACGTTACAGGGAATTCCATCCATTGTGTATGGTCTGTTTGGCTACCTTATGTTTGTGATCGGCTGTCATTGGGGATATACATTAATGGCTGGTGCGATTACATTGGCGATTATGGTACTGCCGGTTATTATGCGTACAACAGAAGAAGCACTTCTTTCTGTTCCGGATTCCTACCGCGAAGGCAGCTTTGGTTTAGGAGCAGGAAGACTTCGTACCGTGTTTGTGATCGTTTTACCATCTGCTATGCCGGGTATCTTTTCCGGTATCATTTTGGCAATCGGTCGTATTGTAGGAGAGACAGCAGCGTTGATCTTTACAGCCGGAACCGTTGCAACAGCGGCAACCGGAGTTATGGATTCTACCCGGACACTGGCAGTTCATATGTATTGTCTGTTGAGTGAAGGACTCTATATGAAGCAGGCTTATGCAACAGCTGTTGTTCTGTTGGTTATGGTATTAGTGATCAATGCAGTTTCCGGTATGATCGCTAAGAAGTTTACAAAGAAATAAGTAGAATGGAGAAAAGTAACATGGACAAATTTACGATTGAAAATCTGGAATTATATTATAATGATTTTAAGGCATTAAAGGGAATTAATATGCATATTCCAAAGAATGAGATATCCGCATTTATTGGGCCTTCCGGTTGTGGTAAGTCCACATTCTTAAAGTCTTTAAACCGAATGAACGATCTGGTGGAGGGATGCAAGATTACAGGAACAGCTTTATTAGACGGAGATGATATATATGGAGATATGGATGTCAATCTTCTTCGTAAGAAGGTTGGTATGGTGTTTCAGAAACCTAATCCATTCCCGATGAGTGTGTATGATAATATTGCATTTGGACCAAGAACACATGGCATTCATTCCAAGGTGAAACTGGATGAGATTGTTGAGAAATCATTAAGAGATGCGGCTATCTGGGATGAATTAAAGGATCGTTTGAAAAAGAGTGCTTTGGGATTATCCGGAGGCCAGCAGCAAAGATTATGTATTGCCAGAGCATTGGCGGTTCAGCCGGAGGTTCTGTTAATGGACGAACCGACCTCTGCACTTGACCCAATCTCTACGTCGAAGATTGAGGATCTTGCAGTAGAACTGAAAAAAGATTATACGATCGTTATGGTAACACATAATATGCAGCAGGCAGCCCGTATCTCAGATAAGACAGCATTTTTCCTGTTAGGTGAGGTTGTGGAATATGATGATACGGAGAAATTATTCTCCAGTCCAAGTGATAAGAGAACGGAAGATTATATTACAGGAAGGTTTGGTTGATTATGCGGAATCGTTTTGATACACAATTAGAGTTGTTGAATAAGGAACTGATCGAAATGGGTGCTTTGTGTGAGGAATTGATCAAGCTTTCTCAGAAAGCACTGTTAGAGGATAAGGATTATGTTGAAACTGCCCGGGCAAAAGAGATGGAAGTTGACCGGATGGAAAGTGATATTGAAAATTTGTGCATGAAGCTGTTATTAAAGCAGCAGCCGGTGGCCAGAGATCTGCGTTCTGTGTCTTCTGCATTGAAAATGATATCCGATATGGAACGGATTGGAGATCAGTCCTTAGATATCATTGAAATTGCAGGGTATGTCAAGAAATGTGATAAAGAAAGCAAACACTATATTGAAGATATGTCGAACGCGGCAGGTAAGATGGTATCTGACAGTGTGGAAGCATTTGTACGTAAGGATGAAGAACTGGCCAAAGAAGTCATTGCGTCGGATGATAAGGTGGATGCATTGTTTGATATTATGAAGAAACGTCTGATCGAGATTGTTTCAAAAGAGCAGGCAGACGGAGAAATGTATATTGATCTTATAATGATTGCTAAATACTATGAGCGTATCGGTGATCATGCTACCAATATTGCTGAGTGGGTATTATATTATCTGACCGGAACAAAAGTATCCGGAAATAAAGATTCCTGAGAGGAACCGGTTAAGAAAACGAATAGAAGTATTGTGTTAAGTGTGCCTGATTACATTTCACATACATTTAACATAGATTCATTGTAAATTCTATATGGATAATGTAAAATAAAGGAAAATGAAAAGACTTGTAGAAGATATATGGAATACAGGTCTTTTCCTGATTATCTGTAGATGATTTTATGAAGGAGGAATGAATCTATGATATATATGTTAGAAGATGACACCAGTATTCAGAATTTTGTATTATATACACTTAAGAATACAGGATTTGAAGCAGAGGGCTTTGAACGACCGAGTGATTTCTGGAAACGGATGGAGGAACAGACTCCGGATCTGTTGCTGCTTGACATTATGCTTCCGGAAGAAGACGGTATGGAGATCCTTAAGAAGATACGGGAGAACCGGAAGACAAAGAATCTGCCGGTTATTATGCTGACGGCAAAAGGCACAGAATACGATAAGGTATTAGGATTAGACACCGGAGCGGATGATTATGTGGCAAAACCATTTAGCATGATGGAACTAATGTCCCGTATTAAGGCGTTGCTTCGGAGGAGTGAAGTAAAGGAAGAGAAGAATGATACCTACCAGGTAGGACCGTTATTTGTCAGCATTTCCAAACATATTGTAAAAGTGAACGAGGAAGAGATTACGAGTCTGACATACAAGGAATTTGAATTACTTTCACTGCTATTGCAGCATCAGGAGACGGTGTTATCCAGAGATCAGATCCTGCAGTCTATCTGGGGATATGATTTTGATGGTGAGAGCCGTACGGTAGATGTACATGTAAGAACACTACGACAGAAATTAGGTGATGCCGGTCGGCTTATTGAGACAGTCAGAGGGTTTGGATATAAGATCGGAAAGCAGGCGGAAGATTAGGATGATCCGAGCAAAAGATTGGAAGAACAGATTAAGATAGAAAAAGGGTGATACTATGATCAAACGAATATTTAAGAATACATTCTGGGTGTCTATGGTGACGTTATTGATTGCGTATGTTATCATTGTGGGCATTTTGTATGATTATTTTGATCGTCAGATCAAGACAGAATTAAAGACAGAAGCAGAATATATTGCCTGTGGTATCGAGTCGGTAGGAGAGGAGTATCTGGATAGTTTTGATCAGAACCGGTACGTGAGTGACAAAGTAGATGCGTCACAGGCACATAAGAACCGTATTACCTGGGTAGATTCCGATGGAACAGTTTTGTTTGATTCTGATGCAGATAAGGAGCAGATGGAGAATCACAAGGATCGAGCAGAGATTCGGAGTGCATTGAAGGATGGCGAGGGGTATACGGTACGTTATTCACATACACTAGATGAGCAGACGATCTATTATGCGGTGGAGCTGCCGGATGGATCGGTACTGCGTGTATCTAGTGCGTATAATACGGTAGTTGCGATTATTATGGCAATGATGCAGCCAACATTATTCCTTGTGCTGCTGATTATTGTATTGTCTTATCTGATGTCAAAGAGTGTTGCCAAACGGATCGTGGCACCGATCAATAATATGGATCTGATGTATGGCGAGATGGATGAGGAATATGAAGAATTGGTTCCCCTGCTTAAGAGGATCCGTAAGCAGAATATCCTGATTGATGAGCAGATGGATGATCTGAAAACCCAGCAGGCAAAGTTCCAGGCGTTGACCGAGCATATGAGGGAAGGCTTCTTAGTGTTAGATAAGAAAGAGAATGTGATGTCATATAATAAGGCGGCAGTGGAACTGCTAGGGGCATCCAAAGATATGGATTACACGGGACACAACGTGATTCAATTTGATCGGGAACGTTCTTTGAGGGAAGCGGTAGATGAGGCAATTAATGGTGTACGGACGCAGCGGACATTGGAGAATGGTGACCGCATTTACCGGATCGTGGCAAATCCTATCGTGATCCAGGATGTAGTGAAAGATGAGACTGTGGAAGAGGAGGCACCAAAAGCAGATACGGTACCAAAGGATCAGGTAGAAGGTGCAGTTGTTATTATATTGGATGAAACTGAGAAGGAGAAGCGGGAACAGCTTCGAAGAGAATTTACTTCCAATGTATCTCATGAATTGAAGACTCCGCTTACGTCCATTTCCGGAGTGGCAGAGATCATTATGAATGGAATTGTGAAGCCGGAGGATATACCGGGATTTGCTAAGAATATCTACGAGGAAGCAGGACGTCTGATCGATCTGGTCAATGATATCATCTTTCTTTCTAAGTTAGATGAGGATTCATCGGTAGGATATCAGCCGGAAGAGATATCCCTGTTAGATATGGCAAAGGAAGTGAAAGCAAGGTTAAAGATGCCTTGTCAGGAAAAAGAGGTATCTATCCATATTGTAGGTGATGATGTGGTAATGGATGGTGTCCCTTCCATGGTGGAAGAAGTTGTATATAATCTGTGTGATAATGGTATTAAATATAACAAAAAAGGTGGTCGTGTTGCTATAACGTTGCAACAGGTCACAGAACAGGATATTTCATATGCGGTAATAGAAGTTGCGGATACCGGAATTGGAATTGCACAGGATGATCAGGAACGGGTATTTGAACGGTTCTACAGGGTGGATAAGAGCCATTCTAAGGCTATTGGCGGTACCGGTCTTGGACTTTCAATTGTTAAGCATGTGGTATTGTTCCACCACGGTCACATTAAGGTCAGCAGTGTGCCGGGAGAAGGTACGACGATCACAGTATTTTTACCGATTCATTATACAGCCGAATAGAATCAGGCAGTCATGAGGAGTCTCTGTTATGTATAATTATAAATATACAGCAGGGACTCTTTTTTATGGAAAAGTTCGTTCGATAAAGCAAAAATGATCCATTAAGGATGTTTGTATCTCGCGGAGAAGAAAATAATTGCTTCGCAATTCTGCGGAATGAATAAATATACAAAAACTATTGCATGTTATGAATAAAATATGTATAATGGGTAGCAGCAAAGAAATGAAGTTCCTTACTATACATAAAAATCAAAGAGTGCTATAATAAGAAGTTGTTGTGTTTCTCATAGGAAAGGAGCAGAAAGGATACAATATGATAAAAGCAGGAATTATCGGTTCTACAGGATATGCAGGACAGGAATTAGTAAGATTGTTATTGGGACATAAGGAAGCAGAGATTGTCTGGTATGGGTCAAGAAGCTATATTGACAAGCAGTATTATCAAGTGTTTGGAAATATGTTTGAGATCGTAGATGCCAAGTGCTTAGATGATAATATGGATGAGTTAGCAGCAAAAGCAGATGTGATCTTTACTGCAACTCCACAGGGATTATGTGCATCACTGGTGAATGATGACATTTTATCCAAGGTTAAGATTGTTGACTTGAGTGCAGATTTTCGTATCAAGGATGTAGCAACTTATGAAAAGTGGTATGGTATTAAACATAAGTCGCCACAGTATATTGAAGAGGCGGTATATGGTTTATGTGAGATTAACAGAGAGGATATTAAGGGAAAACGGTTGATTGCGAATCCGGGATGTTACACAACATGTTCGATCCTTTCTCTGTATCCACTGGTAAAAGAAGGTGTGATCGATCCGAACAGTATTATCATTGATGCAAAGTCCGGTACTTCAGGTGCAGGAAGAGGAGCCAAGATTAATAATCTGTATTGTGAGGTTAATGAGAATATTAAAGCATACGGTGTAACAACACATCGTCATACACCGGAGATTGAGGAACAGTTAGGCTATGCATGTGGCCAGAAGATTATGCTTAATTTTACCCCTCATTTAGTTCCGATGCAGCGGGGAATCTTAGTGACTGCATATGGTAATATGATAAAGGATTATACATATGATGAGGTTCGTGCTATCTATGATAAGTACTATGCAAACGAGCATTTTATCCGCGTCCTGGATAAGGATGTCCCGCCGGAGACACGCTGGGTAGAGGGCAGTAATTATGTGGATGTGAACTTTAAGATTGATGAGAGAACAAAGCGGATTGTTGCAATGGGTGCGTTGGATAATCTGGTAAAGGGTGCCGCAGGACAGGCAATTCAGAATATGAACCTGATCTTTGGTTTACCGGAAACGATGGGATTAGAGCAGGCACCAATGTTCCCGTAATTGTGTACATAATATGTAATTGTATAACTTATGACATTATTTTGTGGGTTGTACCATTGTCTAAGTTGGATATGAGATAGAGAGGACAGGTAGTAAGAGATGATCAATCAGAATAATAATATGGAGCAGGTAATTGCAAAAGCACAGACTTTAATTGAGGCATTGCCGTATATACAGAAGTTTAATGGTACGAAGGTTGTTGTTAAGTATGGCGGAAGTGCCATGTTAGATGAGGATTTGAAGTATAATGTGATCAAGGACGTTGCGCTTCTTAAATTGATTGGAATGAAGCCGATTATTGTTCACGGTGGGGGTAAAGAGATTAGCAAGTGGGTAGAGAAGATTGGAAAAGAACCGGAGTTTATCAATGGTCTGCGCGTAACGGATGCAGAGACCATGGAGATTGCAGAGATGGTATTATCCAAGGTGAATAAGGGTCTGGTTCAGATGATGCAGAAGCTTGGACTAAATGCAGTTGGTATTAGTGGTAAAGATGCGGGTCTTATGACGGTAACAAAGAAGATGCCGGGTGGCAAGGATATCGGATATGTTGGCGAGGTGAAGTCGGTCAACAGTAAAGTATTGGATACCTTGATCGAGAATGACTTTATCCCGGTAATTGCACCGATTGGTTCTTCAGAAGAATTTGAGAGTTATAACATCAATGCAGATGATGCAGCCTGTGCGATCGCAAAAGCAATCTCGGCAGAGAAGCTGGTATTCCTTACAGATATTGAGGGTGTGTTTATTGATCCAAATGACCGCAACACACTGATTTCAGAGATGGATATCCAGGAAGCAAAGTCCTTTATCGAGAAAGGTGTTGTTGGTGGCGGTATGTTACCGAAACTTACCAACTGTATTGATGCAATCGAGAATGGAGTGTCCAGAGTCCATGTATTGGACGGTCGGGTACAGCATTGTCTGTTATTGGAGTTCTTTACAGAGAAAGGTATTGGAACTGCTATTTTGAAGGAGCCTTTGTTCTAATAAAGGAGAGAATGTATGAAAAGATCAAGGAAACTATGTGCAATTCTTCTTGTGTGCCTGTTGTGTATGGTGATCGGATGTGGTAAGCAGACACAGAAGACGACACAGGAGAAGAAAGCGGTTACCTATGATAACGGAATGGATAACTGGAAGAGTCAGGTGAAGGCAAAGGAACTTACCTGTTGGTATACCAATGATACAGATAAAGCGTTTTTGGAAGATGCTGCAAAGCAATTTCGGGATACTTATGGGATTCAGGTGAATTTGGTATATTATGATGGAGTCAGTCTGTTTGAGGATATGAATCAGGCGAATCAGAAGGCGCAGGGCCCGGATGTGTATCTGATGGGAAATGACCAGTTGGAATATGCGGTGTCCGGAGGTATGACAGAAGAGAATACAACCTTTGATGAAGCATTCTGGCAGAAAGAATATCCGGGGACAGCCAAGAAAGCACTTACCTATAAGAACAAACAATATGGTTATCCGGTCTATTTTGATACCTATTGTCTGGTGTATGATGCTAATCTGCTTGAGAATGCGCCGGCATCCGTTGATGATATACTGGCGTTCCTGGATGAATATGAGGATACCGGTTCAACGAAAGCAGTATTTCGTTGGGATGTAGCAGATCCGTATGTAAATACGATGTTTCTTGCGTCTTACGCCAATCTGTTTGGGGAGAACGGAGATGAATCCGGGAGTATCGAGGTTAATAATGAACAATGTGTTGCAGCAATGCAGTATTTCCAATCATTAAGTGCTTATTTGTGGATGAATAAGAATAATATATCGCATGATACGGTTATGAACCGGATTAAGGACGGAACACTTGTGTTAGGATTATGTAAGTCGGATATTCTACCAACTCTTTATGAAATGCAGGGACAGCAGAACACAGAAGCTGCAGACGGAAATCAGATGGATACGGCACAGGAAGAAGAAACTACACAGGAAAGTGATGATTCGGCACAGGAAGGAGCATCGCAGGACGGAGGGAATACAACGGAAGATACCAACAAAGAGAAGAATGCAACGAATTATCAGATTGCATATGTACCAAGCCTGACAGCAGAGTTATCTTCTACAACGTTATCTACGACATATGGTGCATTTGTGAATCCATATGGTAATGATACGGCAGCCGGTAATCTGTTTGCTTTTTATTTAAGTTATGCATGCAGTGCCCAGCAGTATGCAGGTAATGGTAAGCTTCCGGTGCGTAATTTAGGAGATGGGTTTGATTCTATGCAAAGCGTCCTATACGCGCAATATCTGAATTCCAAACCGGTTCCGAAGGTTATGGTGTTGGGGGATTATTTGGTAGACAGCAGTATTGCCTTTGATGCGATCTGGGATGGACAGGATGCAGCAGAACAGCTTAACTGGCTACAGTCCACATTAGAAGAAAAGATAAAATAAATGAATAGAATATGCAAAAAGTCTCATATACTAATAACATGGAAAAATTTTTGAAAAATGGAGGAAGTTAGTATGTGGGGCTTTTTGATTGCTATGATATCCGGTGCATTAATGAGCATTCAGGGTGTGTTCAATACCGGTGTAACCAAACAGACAGGACCGTGGCTGACAAATTGTTTTGTGCAGTTGACAGGATTTCTTGTGTGTGTTGGATTTTTCTTATTCATGGAACAGGGGAAGATTCCGATTGGAGATCTGTTTCATATTGATCGCAAATATATGCTGCTTGGAGGTGTGATCGGAGCGTTTATTACATTTACGGTGATCCAGAGTATGTCAAGCCTTGGACCGGCCAAGGCCATCCTTGCTATTGTAATTACGCAGGTGTTGGTTGGTTATCTGATCGAACTTTTTGGACTTTTCGGAGTGGAGAAAGTGCCGTTTTCGTTCATAAAGTGTGTCGGTATTGTGGTGGCTGTTGTAGGATTGATCATCTTCAAATGGGAATAACACCCTTGCACAGCGTAAGGAGGGCACTGAAAAAGTAGATAGTACCGCCTATATTTGATATAATATATATATCAAATATAGGCGGTGTTTTTTATGATTGAACAACAGCAAAAATTAGTACTAAGTCCGTACATAGAAATAT
>Ga0129310_1000377_pt1 | contig 56429 bp, 46 predicted proteins | sample Go1ome_2_FD_94433 | JGI IMG/M metagenome (GOLD analysis project Ga0129310, IMG submission 94433) | Western lowland gorrila individual fecal microbial communities from Wisconsin, USA - Go1022A metagenome | ecosystem: Host-associated > Mammals > Digestive system > Large intestine > Fecal | place...
ACACGCAATTTGAGCCGGTGATGGGATTTGAACTCATGACCTCATCCTTACCAAGGATGCGCTCTACCCCTGAGCTACACCGGCTTTTATTTGCTGGAGCGGAAGACGAGGTTCGAACTCGCGACCCTCAGCTTGGAAGGCTGATGCTCTACCAACTGAGCTACTTCCGCAAAATTCTGGTGGGGGGAGGTGGACTCGAACCACCGAACCCGAAGGAGCGGATTTACAGTCCGCCGCAATTGCCGCTATGCGATCCCCCCAAGTTGTTCGAAACAGTTTAAGAAGGCTAGAGCCGAAAGAGGGATTCGAACCCACGACCCCGAGATTACAAATCACGTGCTCTGGCCAACTGAGCTATTTCGGCGTTATTTCAAAGACACCCTTTGCAAAAGGGACTGCAAAGATAGGGATTTAATCCGATTCTCCAAAACTTTTTCAATTATTTTTATAGAGCCTCAAGAGCTGTGAATATATTCCTTCGCCATCCAGGCCGAAGCTCCGGCGCTGCTCTGCTGCAGACGCATGAGGGATGAACCTGTCAGGTACTCCGATGCCCTTCACGATGGCGTCCATGCCATGTGATGAAACGTATTCACTGACCTCGCTGAATAGTCCGCCCTTTAGGGCTCCATCTTCAATTGTGAGGATCGCCCTGAAGTCCTTGAGGTGCTCGAGCATGGCGGTGTCGAACGGCTTCAGGAAACGGACGTTCCAGACTTCGGGGCAGTAACCTGTGTCTTCCTTCAGTCTTCTTGCAGCCTCGGTTGCACGGTGGGCGGAAGGTCCAAGCGCCAGCACTGCCACTTCTGAGCCTTCGAGCAAAAGCTCAGCCTTTCCAGCCTCTATCTTCGAAGGTTCGGAATCTCTCCATTGAACGCCCTCGCCCGTACCTCTTGGATACCTTATTATATAAGGGCCGTCGCTTATACCCAGACCCATCCAGAGCAAGTCCCTCAATTCGGCCTCATCCTTCGGGGCTGCAATCACGGTGTTGGGGATGCTCCTCATGGCCGCAAGGTCGAAGACGCCCTGGTGTGTCGCCCCGTCTTCTCCGACCACACCAGCCCTGTCAAAGCAGAACACTACGGGAAGGTGTTGGAGAGCTACATCGTGGATAATCTCGTCATATGCCCTCTGGGCGAATGAGGAATAGATCGAGCAATATGGTTTCATGCCACCGGCCGCGAGACCCGCAGAGAATGTGGCAGCATGTTCCTCAGCTATTCCTACGTCGAAAAACCTGTCGGGAAACTCCTCGGCAAAGTCTGCCAATCCGCTTCCTGTGGCCATAGCAGGCGTAATACCTACGACTTTCGGGTCTTTCCTTGCCAGTTCGCACAGGACCTCCCCGAACACATCCTGGTAGCGTACTCCGCTGGTCCCGGAGTTTTTGTCTCTCTCTCCTGTCTCGGGATCGAATTTGCCCGGAGCATGCCAGGTCGTAGGGTCCGCTTCCGCTGGAGCATAGCCTTTCCCCTTCACTGTGCATGTGTGAAGGATCTTCGGGCCCTTTATGTCCTTGAGCCTTCGGAGAGTGTTTACCACTTCGCCTATGTCGTTGCCGTCAATCGGCCCGAAATACCGGAACCCAAAGGCCTCGAAGAAGTCTCCGCCGGAATTAGTGACGAGTCCGGACTTGGCTTTGCGGACCATTCCCTGTACCCAGTTCCTGAACCTTCCTGCCCCCAGACTTTCCCAGACATGGGTCTTTATCTTGTTGTAGGCAGGATCGGTAGTGACCTTGAGCAGATATGAATGCAAAGCCCCACGGTTGCCGTCGATGGCCATGTCATTGTCATTCAGCACGACCAGGATGTCGGTGTCGCTGTCTCCTGCATTGTTCAGGCCTTCCAGGGCGAGGCCCCCGGTCATGGCTCCGTCACCGATCATCGCCACGACCTTCTCTTTCAATCCTGAAACCTGGGCTGCCTTGGCGAGCCCGAGGGCTGCCGAGATGGAGGTTGAAGCATGTCCGGCACCAAAGGCGTCGTATGGGCTTTCGTCCCTGTTCGGAAAACCACTGATACCGTCTTTCTTGCGATTCCCTTTGAATGCTTCTTTCCTTCCGGTGATAATCTTGTGGGCATAGGCCTGGTGCCCTACGTCGAAGACCAGTTTGTCGGAAGGAGTGTCGAAGACATAGTGCATGCCCACGATAAGCTCCACAGCCCCGAGACTTGAAGCCAGGTGCCCGGGATTGTCTGCGCAGCAACGTACTATGTAATCCCTTATCTCGTCGCAAAGATCTGGCAGCTCGGAAAGGTCCAGCTTCCTCAGGTCTTGCGGAGTGTCTACTTTATCCAGAATCTTGTACATCCCCAAAAACTTGGTGGGACAAAGGTACGATTTTATTTCAATAATAGTTAACTTCGCAGGGCCATGAAGCGGTTTCCGAACACATACGTAATTATCTCGGCAATCATCCTGCTTTGCGCCCTTGCCACCTTCATCGTGCCGGCCGGGCAGTATGTCACTGCCGCTGACGGAACCGTCACTCATGAAAGGCTTGCTCCCTCACCACAGTCCTGGCAGGTTTTCTCCGCCCTCTACAATGGTTTCGTGAAGCAGGCGGGAATAATCGTCTTCATCCTGATCGTCGGCGGTGCCTTCTGGATCCTGAATTCCACGGGGGCAGTCACCTTTGGCATAGAAAAGTTTATCACGGCTGCCGGCAAGTATGACAAGTTGGTGCTCTCAGGCCTTATAGTCCTGTTCTCCATTGGCGGTGCTGTCTTTGGCATGAGTGAAGAAACCATCCCGTTCGTAGGAATAGTGGTACCTCTGGTTACTGCTATGGGATACGATGCCATAACAGGGCTTCTGGTGGTGTACGTGGCTTCCAATATCGGGTTTTCAAGTGCCTTCCTCAATCCTTTCACCGTTGGAATCGCTCAGGAAATGGCTGACCTGCCGATGTTTTCGGGTATGGGGTACAGGATATTCTGCTGGGCCCTGCTGACGGCTGCCTGCATCGTGTTCACCCTGGTATATGCCTCCCGGATAAGACAGCCCCGTCCTGTAAAACAGCCAGCCCCTGCCATCCTGAGCGAAGCAAAGGATCTTGCACCAGTCCGGTTGAAAGCCATCCTCTGGGTCCTCCTCCTTACAGTCGTCGCCCTTATCATCGGGGTCACGGAATTCAAATGGTACATGGCTGAAATCTCCGCGCTGTTCCTCGCCATGGGAATCATCTGCGGGATCATCGCCGGCTATGGACCCAACAAGATAGCCGAGCAGTTCCTGTCCGGGGCCAAGGATATCCTCTCAGCCGCCATGGTCGTGGGCCTTGCCTCCGGAATAATCATCATACTCCAGGACGGACATGTCCTCGATACGATCCTACACGGCATGGAATCAGGTCTCGGAGAAGCAGGGAAGACCGCATCGCTGGCAATGATGTATGGAATCCAGACCGTCATCAACCTGGTGATCCCGAGCGCTACGGCAAAGGCCGCGATCACCATCCCCGTGATGTCGCCCTTCTGTGATATGATCGGTCTTTCCAGGCAGTCCATGGTCCTGGCTTTCCAGTTCGGAGACGGGTTTACGAATATGCTCACACCAACTTCCGGAGTGCTTATCGCCGCACTAGGAATGGCCAAGGTACCATATTCACAATGGGTAAAATGGATATGGAAGACCGTCATGGCATTGATTGTTGCCGGATTTGTGTTACTTTTGCCTACGGTACTGCTCTCCATGGCAGGTTTTTGATGAAACAACGATAACTTTTAATAACAATGTCTGAAACGACTGTAAAAACAACTCTCAGGGATTCCGCCGCAATGCGCTGGACGGCCCTGCTGCTCCTTGCCCTCGGGATGTTCTGCGCCTACATATTCATGGACATCCTCTCTCCGATCAAGGACTTGATGGAATCCACAAGGGGCTGGGATTCAAAGGCATTCGGTACGATGGAGGGAGCCGAGACCTTCCTCAACGTCTTTGTTTTCTTCCTGATCTTCGCCGGTATCATCCTGGACAAGATGGGTGTCCGCTTCACTGCGGTTCTTTCCGGAGCCGTGATGCTGCTGGGCGGTCTCATCAAGTACTACGCTATCAGCGAGCCCTTCATGGGTTCAGGTCTTGAGACATGGTTCACTACCCATCTCAACTGGCACACAGGGATAGGGTTCATCGACGACGTCCTCCCGTTCTACCATGGCATGCCTGCTTCCGCCAAGTTCGCTGCGATAGGCTTCATGATCTTCGGTTGCGGTTGCGAGATGGCCGGCATCACGGTCAGCCGTGGTATCGTCAAGTGGTTCAAGGGACGTGAGACAGCTCTGGCCATGGGTTCCGAGATGGCTCTTGCCCGTCTTGGAGTGGCTACCTGCATGATCTTCTCGCCTTATTTCGCCAAGCTTGGCGGCCAGATCAATGTCAGCCGTTCGGTTGCCTTCGGAGTTGTACTGCTCTGCATCGCCCTGATCATGTTCATCACTTATTTCTTCATGGACAGGAAACTCGACAGCCAGACCGGCGAGGCCGAGGAGAAGGACGATCCGTTCAAGGTCAAAGACATAGGCAAGATCCTTTCCAGCCTTGGTTTCTGGCTTGTAGCCCTCCTTTGCGTACTTTACTATTCAGCAATCTTCCCGTTCCAGAAATATGCAGTCAACATGCTGCAGTGCAACCTGACACTGACAGAGCCCGCAGCCGGATCGTTCTGGGCCGGTGAAGCGGTCACCATCGTCCAATACATCATCATGCTCATTGTGGCTGTCTGCGCCTTCGCCAGCAATTTCATCAAGAACAACAAGGGAATGAAATATGGCTTGATGGTCGTTGCTATCGTGGCTCTCGTTGTCTACTGTGTCATGGGATTCAAGAGGGGAACCGCCGAGACCATCTTCGCCGTCTTCCCGCTCCTGGCCGTAGCCATCACACCTATCCTCGGCAATTATGTCGACCATAAGGGCAAGGCTGCATCCATGCTGCTCTTCGGCTCGATCCTGCTGGTGTTCTGCCACCTCACCTTCGCCTTCATCCTGCCTCTGTTCAAGGGAAGCGCTGTCGGTGGAGCTGTCGTAGCCTATGTCACGATCCTCGTCTTGGGAGCCAGCTTTTCCCTTGTCCCTGCAGCCCTCTGGCCTTCAGTCCCGAAGCTCGTGGATGAGAAGATCATCGGTTCGGCCTATGCGCTCATCTTCTGGATCCAGAATATCGGCCTCTGGCTCTTCCCGATCCTTATCGGCAACGTGCTGACCAAGACCAATGCTCCCGGCACCGCTCCCGACCAGCTCAACTACACCTGGGCTCTCGTGATGCTTGCCTGCCTAGGAATTGCCGCCATGCTGATCGGCCTTTATCTCAAGGTCGTCGACAAGAAGAAGCACCTCGGCCTCGAGGAACCGAATATCACTGAATAGATTGTAGATGAAAGGTGAATCCAAATCGATGAAGGTAACACCATGGCTGGCGCTTGCCTGCCTTGTCGTGCCGATGTTCGCATCGTACTTTTTCGATGACATGTTCAGCACCCTGTCGCATCTCTTCGAGAATCCGTCGTTGATCGAACTGGGCTGGAACGCTGCAGATTACGGACTGTACACCAGTGGCTATTCTGTCCTCTGCGTATTCGGCGGCCTGGTTATCTGCGGCATGCTTCTCGATAAATGGGGAGTCCGGATAACCGGATCGATCTTTGTCGGCATGATGGCCGGTGGAGCCGCCCTTGTCGCTTGGGCCATTACATCCGGCTTGCCTCCGAAGACTTCCCTGAGTGTCGCTTATGTTGGATGCATGCTGTTCGGTCTCGGAAGTGAAATTGCCGGTGTCGCTGTGACGCGTTCGATAGCCAAATGGTTCAAGGACGGTCCGATGGCTTTTGCTATGGGACTCCAGCTTGCGATCGCCAGGCTAGGAACTGCATTTGCACTGGTCATTTCCCCAAGGCTTGTGGCTGCCAAGGCTCCGGGTGAAATATATTCATTGGCGGAGACTGCCAGACCTGCCTTTCTCGGTCTTTGCCTGATGGCGGCTGGCATGGTCCTTTGGGCTCTGTTCGTGGCAATGGACGCAAGATTTGACAGGAAAGATCCTTCGGTTGCTTCGCTCCCTCAGGATGACAATAATAAATCTAAGGATAACAATGAGGAGGCTTTCCGGTTCTCGGATGTGTTGGGACTGTTGAAGAACAAGCAATTCATCATGATCGCCCTGTTGTGCGTGTTTTTCTACAGCAGCATCATTTCATTCAAGAAATTCGCCAGTGCGATTCTGATCCCTCGTTTCGGAGTGCCAGTAGAGGCAGCAAGCTGGATGGTTTCGATGCTGCCGTTCTCAACCGTCATCTTTGCTCCCCTGTTCGGAATAATGGTTGACAAGGTTGGCAAAGGAACGCGATGGATGGTTGCCGGTGCGATTCTTGCCCTTATTGCACACTTGCTTTTGGCTTTTGCTCCTGCCGGCATTCCATTCTACGGCTACCTGTCCATGGTTTTCCTCGGATTCGGCTATTCCCTTGTACCTGCCGCCATGTGGCCGAGCGTTCCCAAACTTGTTCCCTCCAAGGTATTGGGAACTGCTTATTCATTGATCTATTGGGTGCAGAATCTCGGATTGATGCTTTTCAAGATGTTTGCTGGAAGGATCCTTGCTGCCCCTTCGACAGGTTCGGGAGACGCAAGGGCTGCTTCCGGAGCCGTTGGAGTGGAGGTTATGTTCGTTGTTATCTGCATAGTGGCTTTGCTGCTGGCCGTCGGTCTGAGACGCACTTCCTCCAGAAAACCTGAGCTTCGACTGGACAGTCCTTCAGGTAAATAGTTTATATCAAGGGAATATTGTCCAAAAATCACTATCTTTGAAGGAATATACACAAAAGCGATCGAAGATGGATCTGGACTTTTTCCTGGAAATACTCGGAATCCCTTCAACTTCTGGTGAAGAAAGGCGTCTGGCGCTTTTCCTGAAAGAGAAGCTTAAGGCTCCTGAAGTGATCGAGCAGGAGGTTGGCGACGGAACGCTCAACCTGTTGTTCGACTGGTCCGGCACCGGTCATCCTTCTTTTGTCTTTTGCACCCACATGGACACCGTCCCTCCTTACATAGCTCCAAGCGTAGAACTTGTCAAGAAGGGGGATGTCCTTCCAGACGGGAGGGTCTCAGAAATAGACGACACCATCATAAAGGGGCGCGGCAGTTGTGACGCCAAAGGCCAGATTTTCACGATGTACAATGCATGCCTGAGGCTTCAGGAAGAGGGGTATAAGGATTTCGGCCTTCTGCTGCTTTCTGGTGAGGAGACTGGGTCGTTCGGTGCCAAGGCATATTCCAAGGATCATCCCGGCGGGGCTTTTGTCCTGGTAGGGGAGCCGACGGACAACTGCCTGGCCACTGCGGCGAAGGGAACCAAGTCCTTCGAGGTGACCATTCCCGGAAAGGCCTGCCATTCAGGTTATCCTGAACATGGAGAGAGCGCCGTGGAGAAATTTGTGGACGTGATGAACAAGCTGAGGATTACCAGGTTCCCGAAGGATCCTGTCCTCGGGCCCACCACTTGGAATGTGGGGGACCTCATGAGCGGCAATCCCCAGAACGTCCTTAGCCCTGAGACCCGTTTCAGGATCTATTTCAGGACTACCTTCAAGACCGATTCGAGCATCCAGGAGAAATTGCTCAAGGCCTGCCCTACAGGGACTGTAATCCAGGCTTTCGGGGGTGACACTCCTCAGGAGTACTTCCATTCAGTCAAGGGAATAGATTCCAAGCCTGTCTCATTCGGCAGTGATGCCCCGAGACTGGACAGATTCGTCCGGCGGGCAATCTGCGGTCCAGGCTCGATCCTGGTGGCTCACACTGACAAGGAATATGTCTCAGTCTCCGAGATGGCGAAGGCCGTCAGGCAGGACGTCATGATTTTCAAGACGGTTATGGGATTGAAATAAAAAGAACGAACTTAATATATTGATGACATGATTATTATTAAATTCGGAGGAACCTCCGTACAGAACGAAGAAGCGATCGGCAGAGTGATCTCAATTGTGGGCAGCCGCCTCAAGGAGAAGCCGCTCGTTGTAGTTTCCGCCCTTGCCAAGGTCACCAGACTGCTCTGCATGCTAGCCGAGGAAGCCGAGGCCCAGCACGAAGACGGGGTGAAGGATCTCCTGAGACAGCTCAGGGAGAGGCATTTCAACCTTGCAAAGAACCTTCTGGCAGAAAAACCGAAATTGCTGCAAAGTTGTTTGGAGGACGTCGAAAGGCTGATTTCTGAACTTGAGACCTTTGTCAGCGGAGTCTGCCTGATCGGCGAGCTCTCTCCTCGCAGCGAAGCCAGGATCATCTCTACCGGTGAACTTCTGTCCTCGACGATTATCGCCTATGCATTCAATGCCAACGGAATCAGTTGCCACTGGATAGACGCCAGGAGGATGATCACCACCGATGACAATTATCTATACGCCCGCCCGGACCTCGAAGTGACTGAGGCAAACGTCAAGCGGATCGTAGGTCTCGAGTCAAAGGGAACGGATGTCATCCTGACCCAGGGCTTCGTCGCATCCACGGATAAGGGAGTGACTTCAGTACTCGGTTTCGAGGGCTCAGACTACTCTGCTGCAATCTTCGGAATGGCCCTGGATGCTGCCAGGGTTGAGATCTGGACTGATGTCGACGGAATCCGCACTGCTGACCCTCGGGTAGTCTCGAACACCGGCAAGATTGACGTAGTCTCCTACGAAGAGGCTGCCGAGATGGCCGCAATGGGTGCCAGGGTCCTCCATCCGCTGACCATAGAACCTGCCAGGAAGAAGAATATCCCCATCAAGGTTCTCAACTCTACGAATCCTTCATGTGAGGGTACCCTCGTGGTCCGTGGCGACCAGGTCCCCGACGGTCCAAAGTCTATCGCATTCAGGGATAATATCCTTTTCGTCAAGATCGAGTCAACCAAACTCGAAGGTGTGACCAGGATGCTGGGCAAGGTCTTTTCGGAACTCTATCCCAGAAGGATCCCCGTCACCCTTTCAGGGGCTACCGAGTCGGAAGTCTGTCTCGTGATACCCGAAGAAGTGGACGGACTCAAGGAGGCAATCGAAGCGATTGAGAAATGGGCTACGGTTACGCTGTTCCGTGACAAGGCTCTGATTTCTGTGGTCGGACGAGGGATATTCGGATTCGAGGGCATAGGCGACAAGGTCATCAGCGTGTCCGGTAAGGTCCACATCGCCGCGATGAGTGCCAACATGATGAGTGAGAGCTTCGTCATCGACCATGAGAAGCTCCAGGCGACTCTGGACAGTTTGCACGAATATATATTCAGTTAACAATGATCAAGGTAGTAATCAGCGGTTACGGCCGCATGGGCCACATGGTGGAGGCTGCCCTGAAGGACAAGGGCATCGAGTGCGCAGGGGCGAGCGAGGACATCACCTCATTCGACAAAGCCCTCGCCAAGGAATGTGTGTGCATTGATTTCACCACTCCGGATGCCTTCAGGGCCAATTACCAAGCCTTGGCAGAGAACTTCAAGGCCGTGGTTGTCGGAACCACAGGTTGGAATGACATCAAGGATGAAGTCATCGCTTGTTTTGAAAAGAACGGCACCCCGATGATCTACTCCTCCAATTATTCAGTCGGCGTGAACGTCCTTTCCGCTGCCGTCGCCCTGGTTTCGAAGTATCTGGGTAAGGCGGGAGGGTATTCTCCGTACATAGTAGAAAAGCATCATATCCATAAGCTGGACGCTCCGAGCGGAACTGCAAAGTCTCTCGCCGAAGTAGTTGGGGAAGGGATGTGCTGCAAGCCTGACATCGCCTCCGTCAGGGTGGGCGAAGTCGCCGGAATCCACACTGTCGGATTTGAAGGCGGCAACGACCGTATCACCCTCGAACATGAGGCCTTCTCCCGCAAGGGATTCGCCGAAGGTGCCGTGGTAGCTGCCACGATGACCGAAGGACTGACTGGAGTACACGAATTCAAGGAATTGTTTTTCAAAGAAGACTGAAATGGAACTCAAAGGATGCGGAACCGCCCTTGCCACCCCCTTCAGGGATGGAAAAGTGGATTTTGAAGCTTACAGGCGCCTTGTCAGGCGTCAGGTTGAGGCGGGAATACATTTTCTCGTCCCGCTCGGCTCGACTGCCGAGACTCCCTGCCTGGAAGATGAGGAGAAGTGCGAATTGCTTAGGATCACCCGTGAACTCTGCCCCGACAGGCCCGTTGTGGCAGGAGTAGGGACCAATTCTCCGGCAGCTACCATACGCAACATTAGGTTGCTGGAGCCTTACGGCCCCGATGCCTGGCTTGTGGTTGTACCCTATTACAACAAACCCACCCAGCAAGGTATCTATGATTATTTTTCAGCGATAGCCGCCTCGACTTCAATCCCTATAGTTGCCTACAACGTTCCTGGCAGGACCGGGACCAACATGACGGCGGAGACTACCATCCGCGTCGCGGGGATTCCGGGAGTGATTGCAGTCAAGGAAGCTTCTGGTAATCTTGAGCAGATCAGGAAGGTTGTGGAAGGCCGTCTCGAAGGCTTCAAGGTCTTCAGCGGTAACGATGACCAGACCCTTCCCATCATGGAATTCGGTGGAGACGGTATCATCAGTGTCGCTTCCAACGTCGCTCCCAAGCAGATGGTCGGATTGGTAGAGGCTCTCCAGGCCGGAGAGCTCAAGGAGGCCGGAAAGAGGGATGCCGAGCTTGCTCCCCTCTATGATGCCTGCTTCGTGGAAAGCAATCCTATTCCTGCAAAGGCTGGCCTGTCGATCCTCGGACTCTGTACTCCGGAGATGCGTCTGCCGCTTACTGAAGCAGTTTCTTCAACTTTTGATGCAATGAATCACGTTATCGTGGATTTAGGTTTATGATGGATTTCTTCGAAGTTATAAAAGCCCTGGAGAAGGGTGAGATACGAGTAGCCGAGAAGGTTGACGGGGCCTGGAAGGTGAATGCCTGGATCAAGGAGGCGATCCTTGAAGGTTTCCGTCTGGGAAAGCTTGTGGATATGTCAAAGGATGAGTGGTCATTCTTCGACAAGGACACCCTTCCGCTCAGGCAGTTCTCCCTGGAAGACAGGGTAAGGATAGTCCCCGGTGGCAGCAGTGTCCGCTGTGGGTCCTACCTTGCACCCTCAGTTATCATGATGCCCCCGGCTTATGTCAACATCGGCGCCTATGTCGATGAAGGTACGATGATAGACTCCCATGCCCTTGTAGGCTCCTGCGCCCAAGTCGGTAAGAATGTCCACATCTCTGCCGCCACACAGCTGGGAGGAGTCCTGGAACCTGCCGGAGCCTTGCCTGTGATTGTGGAAGACAACGCTTTCATAGGCGGTAACTGCGGAATCTATGAGGGTACGATCGTCGGGGAGTCCGCAGTCATAGGTTCCGGAGTGATTATCACGAAGGGTACTTCATTGTACGATGCCACCAAGGGGGAATTCCTTCCAAAGTCTGAGTCCGGACAGACAGTTGTTCCTTCCGGAGCCGTGGTGGTTGCAGGAAGCCGTCCCGTCACAAAGGGGCCCGGCAAAGATGCCGGCATCCATCTTTACACCCCCGTGATAGTGAAATACCGTGATGGAAGGACGGATGCTTCCGTTGAACTTGAATCCTTGCTGAGATAGATGCTTCAGAAGTTTTTCAAATACCATGGAGCAGGTAACGACTTCCTGCTTGCAGACAATCGGGATGGCCTGCTGTCACTTTCAGCCGCACAGATAAGCCATCTTTGCGACAGGCACACTGGTTTCGGAGCTGACGGGGTCATGCTCCTTGAAAAAAGTGAGTCCAGGGATTTCCGGATGCAGTTCTTCAACCCGGACGGAAGCAGCGGGATGATGTGCGGCAACGGAGGACGATGCATTGTCGCTTTCGCAGCAGACTTGGGAGTTGTATCCGGTAATTTCCCCGTGGTCTTTGAAGCTCCTGACGGAGTCCATACCGCTGTCATCCTGAGCGCAGCGAAGGACCTTTCCTACACCATCCGCCTCAACATGTCCGACGTCAAGGGAGTGGAACATTTCCCCCAGGAGAAGTCATGTTTCCTTGACACCGGCACACGCCATCTTGTGAAGTTCGTAGTGGACCTTCATTCGCTGGATGTTGACAAGGAAGGGTGGACCCTTCGCCATGATCCCCGCTTTGCCCCACAGGGAACGAACGTAGACTTTGTCCAGGTTGTCGGCCATGAACTGCATGTCAGGACTTTCGAAAAGGGAGTCGAGGCCGAAACCCTTGCCTGTGGAACCGGAGTCGTGGCTTCGGCGATAGCTGCTTGTTCCTGCGGTTTCTCCGGAGAGGCTGGTACCGCAGGTGTAGTAAAATATTCAGTAAAGACGGCTCTTTCTACCATGGAGGTCGAGTTCCTCCCTGAGGGAGAGTGGGATTCCCTCGAGGCTTCCCAAGTCTGGCTTACTGGACCGACGACTTTTGTCGGAACAATAGAATGTTTGCTTTAATGTGTTAATTAATAAATAATTATGAAAAATTCAGTTAAGATTATTGCCATTCTGGCAGCAATCGTTGCCCTTTCTTCATGTATGGGAAAGGGACAAAGGGCCAGTTCGACCTTCACTTTAGGAACTACTTTCGAAATGTATGAAAGTGACATTCCCAAATATGTCGTTGACAGCATGATGTGCTCTCCTACCTTCTCATGGGAGCAGATTACCTATTTCAATTCCCAGAGTTCAGAACTCAACCAGGGATACGAAGGTGGCTTCAAGTTCAACACCAAGCATGGCTGGAGCGAGGACACCGATGAGCAGGCCTATTTCACTTCGGCAGGCAAGGATGCCGGTGCTTATATGAGCAATTGCTATCTCGGTTACCTGCAGACGCCTTCCATGCCTGAGTATGACATCAAGTTTGACTACTCCGGTTATTACACTGCTTCCTCCCAGATCGTAGGTTGCTGCATCAACAACTCCGAGTACACAATGAGGCTTTATGACGCAGGTGAGATCCATGACGGGGACTTCCTTAAAGTCATCATTGAATTCTACAACAACAATAACCTGGTGGGTTCCCTTGACAAGTATCTTGTGGACTATGTCACCACCAGGGAGCTCCAGATCGTCAAGGATTGGGAAGACTGGGAGATGGCCAAGGAGATGCAGAACAATAAGATTACCATTGGCTCATTTGATTCAGTCAAGTTCAAGGTCGAGACTTCAGGGGGTAAGTTAGTTCCTTGTTTCTGCCTTGACAATTTCATGGTTCAGCTCAGCGTGGAGTTTTAATTATTCAAACGGAAATGAGGGACAACAAAGACTATAAGAATGAGGCCCTGGCCGCCCTGAAGGGCAAGTGGGGGCCTTCGGTTCTTGCAGTAATCGTCTACGTGGCGGTGGTCATGATCCTGATAACTCCTTATGAGATAAAGGCCCTTCAGACTGATCCTGCTGCCCTTGCAGCAGCCAAAGCAATGTCCGGCTTGTTCGGGGTGTATTTCTTCGGGATGTTCCTGCTTGCCGGTCCGCTGCTTGTCGGACTTGTCAATGCTTTCAAGGTCCTGCTGCTTTCCGGCGATGACAGGGTCACCTCCAATGAGCTCAGGATCGGTTTCGGCAACTGGTGGCACCATGTGTGGGGTTATTTCCTGAAGACAGTGTTCGTGGCGCTGTGGTCGCTCCTGCTTTTCATTCCCGGAATCATCAAGTCGTTGTCCTATGCGATGACCAATTACATTCTCGTGGATTATCCCGAACTCTCCGCAAACAGGGCGATCGATCTCAGCCGCGAGATGATGAAGGGGCATAAGTACGACCTTTTCTACCTTTATCTCGGTTTTGCCGGATGGTTCATCCTAAGCATGTTCACCCTTGGTATCGGCTTGTTCTGGCTTATTCCTTATGCCCAGATTGCCCAGGCATCCTTCTACCAGGATGTCAAGGCTGAATGGGAGGCTCGCAGATAGTTTTTGGTAATAGTTCCCTTATAGTAACCCTTCGGGAATCCTCATGGAGATCTGGAGGGTTTCTTCGTCTATACTGACGATGAGGTCTTCGTGAAGTGGAATCATCGTGGTTCCTTTGTCTGTCTCGACATAGAGGCAGGGGTTGCCCGGGATGTCTTCGAAATCGGATATCCTGCCGATTTCGGAACCTTCTTCGTCAAGCAGGGTCCAGCCCACCAGCATGTCGACGGTGAGACCCTCATCATCATATTCCTGATCGTTGATGGAAGAGCGGCGGGCGAAGACATCGCTGCCGGCTATCTCTTCCGCGTCCGCCAGGCTCTTTATGCCGGTGAGGCGGACCAGGGCCTTGGAAGTGCCCTTTAGAGTGAAGTTTTCAATAAAAAAGGGAACCGGAAGTCCATCGAAATTGATGAACACCGGTTCCTCGAGGTTCACGTCCTCGGGATCGACATCGCGGAAACCCATGAGGATTTCCCCTTCGGTACCGTAGGACTTCAGTACCCGGGCGATCCGCAGAAGTTCTGTAGAAGCCCCGGACATCTGATTAAGCCTCCTCTGCAGGTGCTTCCTGGGCAGCCTCCTCGGCGGCCTTTGCAGCAGCCTCTTCGGCAGCCTTGCGCTGAGCCTCTGCAAGCTCCTCGGCCTTCTTTGCGATGGCCTCGGCCCTTTCAGCATTGACCTTCTTCTCAGCCTCGAATGCAGCCTTGGCCTTGTCGGAAGCGGCCTTTACGAGACCTTCCTTCTTGGCGTTGACCTTGGCATCCCTCTGAGCCTTCCACTCATTCCACTTCTGGTCAGCCTGCTCCTGGGTAAGGGCGCCCTTGGCGACACCGCCCTGGAGGTGCTTGCGGAGAAGTACACCTTCGTAGGAGAGGATCCTGCGGGTTACGAGAGTGGGCTGGGCACCGACATTGAGCCAAGCAAGAGCCCTCTCACCGTCAAGGATGATGGTGGCAGGGTTGGTGTTGGGGTTGTAGGAGCCGAGCTGCTCGATGAAACGACCGTCGCGAGGTGAGCGAGAGTCAGCCACAACAATGTGGAAGAATGCGAAATTCTTCTTTCCGTGGCGCTGAAGTCTGATTTTAACAGCCATTGTGAATCTGTTTTTAATAATTAATAAATGAACCAATTACTCCCAACCCGTGGGAGCGTGCAAAGATAAGAATAATTATTAAACCTTGAAAAAATTTTGGTATTTCAGGAATATTCCCTATTTTTGCAATCCCGATTCACGGGAAGACATACCTGCGGTAGTGGTGAAATGGTATACACGCTACTTTGAGGGGGTAGTGGGCGCTAGCCCGTGTGAGTTCGACTCTCACCTACCGCACCAAAATCGGCTTCAGGATCTCTGAGGCCGTTTTTCTTTTGTCCCCTTTAATTGATATGATGGAGATTTCGAATGATTCTACTGATGTATGTCATTCATATTATCGCTATCTTTACGGAAACAAGATAAGCTATTATGAAAGCAAGCAATACCCCCACACCCCACATCGGGGCAAAATGCGGCGAGATAGCCGAGACAGTGATCATGGCGGGAGATCCGCTGCGAGTCAAGTTCATGTCAGAAAAATACCTGGAGAATCCCGTGTGCTTCAATGAAGTGCGAGGCATGCTTGGATACACCGGCACTTACAATGGCAAGCCCGTCAGCATGATGGGCCATGGAATGGGCATGCCGTCGATCGGCTTGTACACCTATGAACTCTTCCACTTCTATGGGGTGAAGACCATAATCCGGGTTGGAAGCGCTGGGGCGTATACCAAGGATCTTAGGGTCGGCGACCTTGTGATCGCTGAGGGAGCCTGCACCGATTCCAACTACGGCGACCAGTATGAACTCGGCGGAGTTTTCGCTCCCATAGGCGATTTCGACCTCCTGCGTGGTGCGGCAGACGCTTGTGACCGCATGGGTTACCGCTACAAGGTCGGCAACGTCCTTTCCTCCGACGTTTTCTACCGCGAGAACCCCCGCACCGAGCGCTGGATTTCCATGGGCGTCCTTGCTGTCGAGATGGAAGTGGCGGCGTTGTATTTCAACGCGGCCCGCAGCGGCAACCGCGCACTCGGCATCCTCACCATTTCCGACCACCTTCTCACCGGTGAAATCACCACGTCTGAAGAACGCCAGAAGACTTTTACCCAGATGATGGACGTCGCTTTGTCGCTGGTTTAAAAGCCTTTATTCGGCAGAGAGATCTACTCCTTCAGGAAGTTCCACAGTAGATGAAATCTGGCCGTCAGGCCTCCTGCTGTGGGTCACGTGGATTATGCCGTAGGGAGTGGGGAAGTCTCCTTCCACCCATTTGAGGTTACCAAGATGAGGACGGATCCTGACGGTCTTGAATCCGGGCGAGGCCGGTTCGACTCCCAGGATGTGCTGGCTCAGCCAGGCCGTCGGACCTGAAGCCCAGCCGTGGCAGAAACTGTGACGCAGGCCGACATAGCAATATGCTCCGCCGTCAGCGTGGATGTCGAATTTCTCTTCCGGTACGAACTCGTCGATCCTGGCTGCATTCTTCGAATCCATGTAGTTGAAATCCTCCCAGAAGGTAGTGGCACCCAGGTCCAGCATCCTGCCCCAATATTCCGAGATAAGGTCGAGGGCGTCGGCGTAGCTGCCGTTCTTGGCGAGGGCCTCAAGCATGTAGTAGCCCATGAATGAGGTGAAATCCTTTGCTCCGTCCTTGACGATTATGTCGTGGGCAGTCTTGGCGTCAAGCATCCCTTCGATTGCGAGCAGGGCCGCAGCCTCCTTGTTGCCCTTGTTGTCCGGGACATAGGTCCTCAGGTTGGTCGCGGCGTCCCGGCATTCCTTGGCAAGGGCTGGATTGGAGAGCCATCCTGCTAGTTCGGATCCCGCTTCCATGGCCCTGACGGTCAGTGCCTGAAGGCCGGCATGGATAGCGTCGGGATTGTCATTGGTCGGCCAGTCGATGAAGCGCCCGCTTTTATAGGCCTCCTTGTTCCCGTCGATGTTCTTCATCACGTTCCGCAGGAGTTCGGTGAGGTAGGTCTTCTGGGCGGAAAGATATTCCTTGTCGCCGTAGTACCAGTATAGGTGATGGTGGATGATGATCCACCATAGTGAATATGAGCAGATTCCGTTCATCCATGAGGTGGCCGGAGTGCCATCGCGGACATAGTCGAGGCTCTTGCGGACGACTTCGTGGTTGCCGAACACCGTTCCTACGGTCATGACTTCCGGGTGCATGTCGCCGATCCATACGAGGCGGTCCCTCTTGATGCCGTCCCAGAGATAGTCCTGCATGTTGAGGTGGACGGTGTAGGCTCCGGTTTCCCAGATCTTGTTGATCCTTTCATCGTTACACTTGAATGAACCGATATAGGGGATGTCCCTGTAGCGGGACACGGCCCTGACGGCGACCAGGGGCACTTCCACATCTTCGCTGACCAGATCGACCCTCAGGAAGCGGAACCCTGTCTCTCCGGTTATCATCGAGCCGAGCCACGGGACCGAAGTCTCGAAATCCCTGACTGAATGTTCGTTGGTAGCTGTCGTACCTTCAGCGTCCACGCTGCTCATCGCTTCTGTCACGGATTCACCGAAACACAGGTGGAAGACAGCAGCCTTCTTGTCCGAGGAAATCGCCCTGATGATCTGGACTCCGCCCTGGAGTTCCTTCCCGAAATCGAACAAGATGGAGGCCTTGCCGGACTTGGAGCTCTTGAGCACAGCCACAGCGGGTTCGGTGGTGGAAACCTGTCCGACATAGGGTCTGAGCAGCTGTTCCTGCCCCCTTACATCTCCGGTCACTTTCATGATACGGGTGGGGGTGATGTATTCTTCGACGAATTCGGCTTCCTTTCTCTGGACTCCGGGCCGTTCCTGGGCCGCGATGCTTCCTCCTGCAAGGATGAGGCACCATACGATGAGGATTGTAAGTCTTTTCATGAACACAAAGTTATAATTTTTGCTAAATTTGAACTTGCAAAATCCAAATCTGAAATGAAAAATCTAATCGACGTCAACGCCCACATGCACACTCCTTATTCTTTCAGCGCTTTCGCTGATGTGGACCAAGCCCTTGACATGGCTGCTTCGGAAGGGGTTAAGGTGGTGGGTATTAACGATTTCTATAGTCTTGACGGGTACTCGGAATGGAGCGCCGGCTGCAAGGCGAGGAACCTTTGCCCTATGTTCAATATAGAATTCATCTCCCTTAACAGCGAGGACCAGGCTGCAGGATTGAGGGTCAATGACCCCAACAACCCCGGCCGTACCTACATCAGCGGCAAGGGCCTTTCTTTTCCGATAGTCCTTAAGGGAAGGGAGGAGAAGCTTCTTGAAGATGTAAGGAACGAGTCCAACATGCAGGTCGAGAGGATGTGTGCCAAGCTCAATGCCCATCTGGATGCTGTGGGAGCCGGATTCAACCTGGATTTCAAGAGGATCGTAAAGGATCTGACCAAAGGATCGGTCCGCGAGCGGCATCTTGCAAAGGCCGTGAGGATGGAAGTCGAGGCACGTTTCATCGATGTCGTCCCAGTCTACGAAAAACTATTCGGTGGAGTACCTCTCAAGGCTTCTCCGGACAATGCCGCAGCTGTCGAGAACGAGATCCGTTCGAGACTGCTTAAAGCCGGAGGCGCTGCCTTCGTGCCGGAGGATCCCAAGGCATTCCTTCCGATGGAGACAGTCTGCGAGATTATCAAGGCTGCCGGTGGCATCCCCACCTATCCTTTCCTGGCCGACAATGCCAAGGGAGAATTCACTGACTTCGAAGGGGACCTCCAGAAGGCTGCCGACACATTGAAGAAGAGAGGAATTACTTCTGCTGAGTTCATCACGACCAGGAACACTACCAGGGTGCTTGAGGAATATGCTTCCTATCTTGAGGACGAGGGTTTCACCGTAACCTTCGGTTCGGAGCACAACACTCCTGCCCTCGAGCCTATAAAACTCCGGACGAGCGATCATCCCGAAGGGCTCAGCGAGAAACTGCGCGAAATCAATTTCCGTGGAGCCTGCAAAGTCGTCGCCCATCAGGCGGGGACGGATTCGGCCGATGCCGGAGAGGAGATAATCATGAATACGATAAATGCTTAGGAATATGTCTGGAATTGAAAAGTTGGTTGAAGTGTCGCGCAAATACGGCAGCGACGACAGGTTCGTGATTGCTGGAGGCGGAAACACCTCTTTCAAGACGGTTGACAGACTCTGGGTCAAGGCCAGCGGCCATGCCCTTGCCACCATAGATGAGAATGGATTCGCAGTGTTGGACAGGGCTCTTCTTAACCCCATGGGTGAGAAGAAGTACAGCAGCGAGACCTCCGAAAGGGAGGAGCAGGTCAAGAACGATCTCGCAGCAGCTTGCATCACCAAGGACAGGCGTCCTTCAGTAGAGACTTCCCTGCACAATTGCATGGAAGCCGCCTTCGTGGTCCATCTCCATCCGACCCTTGTCAATGGCCTGATGTGCAGCAAGGATGCAGAGACCTTGTGCGCCCATTTCTTCCCGGATGCATTGTACATTCCTTACACGGACCCTGGCTACACCCTTTTCAAGAAGGTGTACGACAAGATCAAGGAATACAGGAAGGGACATGGATGCGACCCTGCAGTCATATTCCTCCAGAACCATGGTATCTTCGTCGGAGCAGACACCGTTGAGGAGATCGAAAGGATCTACGACGGAATCATGTCCAAACTGGAATCGCTGGTGAAGCCGGTCCCTGAAGGCGAGGCTCCAGTCTGCGACTGCGTCAGCGAGACGATCCCGGCAATCAGGACGATCCTCAGCCGCTCAGGCCGCGGGCTCAAGACTTTGAAAGTGACCAACAATGCGCTGGTCGACAGCTTCATCCAGAGCAAGGATGCAGCTGCCGCCGTCCTTAAGCCCTTCACTCCAGATGGCATTGTATACTGCAAGAGTGAGTACATATTCATTGATCTTAAGGATCCCGAGGATCTTGTGAAGCAGGCTGAAAGGAAGATCGAGGCTTACATCCAGAAGCGTGGACACACTCCGAAGGTGCTGCTCATCAAGGGAATCGGCCTTGTGGCTATTGGCTCCAACGCCAAGGAGGCCCAGACCGTAACGGACGTATTCATGGATTCCATGAAGGTCGCCTGGTATGCCGCCAGTTTCGGTGCTGAGCATCCGATGACCGCCCGCCAGATTGCCTTCATTGACAACTGGGAGGTGGAAAACTATCGCCGCAAGGTTGCTGCAGCTGCTTCGAGGGGACGCGTCGAAGGGAAGACCATCATCGTGACCGGAGCTGCCCAGGGATTCGGTGAGGGCATCGCCCGTGAACTGATCAGGGAAGGGGCCAACATTGTGGTGGCCGATTTGAACGAGGTGACCGGCCGGAAGACGGCAGCTGGTTTTAACGAAATCGCCAAGGCAAACAAGGCCATATTCGTAAAGACGAACGTGGCCGACATGGACAGTCTCCATAACCTTATCAAGGAGACAGTGGTGAATTTCGGCGCCCTGGATGCGTTCGTCTCCAATGCAGGAGTCGTGCGTGCCGGAGACCTCGAGGCCATGACTCCCGAGAACTTCGAATTTGTGACGAACATCAACTACAAGGCTTATTTCTACTGCGCCAAGGTGGCCAGCCACGTGATGAAGATCGAGACCGCCAACGATCCCGAATACTTTGCCGACATAGTGCAGATCAACTCCAAGAGCGGCCTTGTAGGAAGCAAGGCAAACTTTGCCTACGCCGGCGGCAAGTTCGGAGGCATCGGACTGACCCAGTCCTTCGCCCTTGAGCTCGCTCCCTTCCGCGTCAAGGTCAACTCCATCTGTCCTGGCAACTACTACGACGGACCACTCTGGAGCGATCCTGAAAAAGGCCTTTTCATCCAGTACCTCAAGGCAGGCAAGGCCCCCGGGGCGAAGACAGTGGCCGATGTGAAGGAATATTATCTCTCCAAGGTGCCTATGCGCAAGGGCTGCAACCCGGTAGACGTCTGCAAGGCGATTCTCTATGCAATAGAACAGACCGGAGAGACCGGTCAGGCCATCCCTGTGACAGGAGGCCAGGTAATGCTAGCATAATTATCAATGAAACAACTTGACATCAAACTGATGCATCCTGCCGAGCAGATTGCGATCATCATCGGCAGGATCTACCGCAGCGGAATGACAACAACTTCCGGCGGAAACCTTTCCATAATGGACGGCAACGGGGACATGTGGATCACCCCGGCAGGAATCGACAAGGGCTCCTTGAAGCCCTCAGACATAATGTGCGTCAAGGCTGACGGAACCATAATCGGTCCCCACAGGCCTTCATCGGAGTATCCTTTCCACAAGGCCATCTACAAGATGAATCCCAGGGCACATTCAGTCATCCACGCCCATCCTCCGGGACTGGTGACTTTCAGCGTAGTCCACCAGATTCCCGACACCAGCATCATCCCTCAGGCCCATGCCGTCTGTGGGCCTGTCGGTTTCGCTGAATATGCTCTCCCGGGAAGTGAACTCCTTGGCAGGAAGATCGTTGCTGAATTCAAGAAGAATCCTGATTACAAGGCAGTCATCATGGAGAACCATGGTGTGGTGCTCTACGGTGAGGACATAGCGGATGCCTACCAGCGTTTCGAGACCCTCGAACTCTGCGCCAGGACGATCCTCAACGCCAAGACTCTTGGAGAACCCAAGTATCTTACCGAGGAGCAGATCACAAGGCATGAGATGGCCGTCAACACACCCTTCGAGCACTTCATGAATGTGGACCATCCGTCGGACGAACGGGCGATCCGCTCAGAGATCTGCCAGATAGTCCGCAGGGCTTGCTCCCAGGGTCTTATGTGCAGCTCCTACGGAACTGCTTCCGTCAGGTGGAAGGGTAATGATTTCCTGATCACACCTTCCAATGTGCAGCGCTGGGACATCGATCCCGAGGACATAGTCCAGATCAAGGACGGAATGGTCGAGGCCGGCAAGATGGCCAGTCGCTCAGTTGCCCTGCATTATGAGATCTACCGTCGCAACCCCAAGGTCAATTCGATCATCCTGACCCAGTCGCCGGCCCTTATGGGTTTCTGCACCACTGGCGTTAAGTTCGACGTCAGGACCATCCCTGAAAGCTGGATATTCCTTCAGGACATCCCGACTTTCCCGTTCGGAAGCCAGTACGACGAGCACCTCTCCGACCTGGCCGACGAATTCCGCAAGCGTCCTTTCGTGATGCTGGAGAATGACTCGGTTGTCGTGACCGGTGACAAGCTGATCAACACCTTCGACAGGCTCGAGGTCGCTGATTTCAGTGCGAGATCCCTCATCCTGGCAGCCCCTCTGGGCAGCCTCAAACCGATAACGGACTCCGAGATCGAGGATCTCAGAGTCGCGTTCCATGTCGGTGAATAGGAATCAGTCCTTTCAGGCTCCTTTGATTATGCGGGCATCCTCCTTACGGTCGATGCCCACTTTTTGTGCGAGGTCGTCCCTCTTGTCGCGGATGGTGTCGATGTGGCGTGTGACCCAGTTCTCGAGATTGATGCTGGCACAGGCAAGCAGGAAGTAGATGATGGTCTGGAGTACCATCGTCCTCATCTGGAATCCTGCAGCAGCAATGTCTCCACCGGCTGTACTGAGGTTCATATAGCCTTGTACTCCGAAGGTTGAGGGGAAGATGTAGGAGAACACTTTCCAGAATTTCGGGAAGGCTACCGTAGGCCAGGAGCAGCCTGTAAGGAACAGGCAGATGGGGGACATCGCCAGGAACAACAGGAAAACGGATTCCCTCCTAGTGATCAGGGTGCACCATGTCATGCTGAAGAACACACAGTCAGTGATGTAGAATAGCAGCAGTGCAAGGATGTCCATGAACTGTCCTCTCTGGGGGAGACCGAAGATAGCCGGGACTATGTAAGCTATGTACATCCCTATGCCGAGGTACAGCAGCCAGTAGGCGCCACCACGTCCGAGAACGATCCTCATGATACCATATTCCCCATAGTGGGCGGGCAGCGAGGAGAAATTGCGGTTCCTTTCCTTCCTGGTACCGACCAGCAGTGACATTCCGTAGAACATGGTCTGCTGGATGATGATCATCAGGATAGCCGAGATCAGGAAGAAACTGTAGTCGAATGCCCTGTTGTAGGGGTTGTTGTCTTCATAGCCCAAAGGCTTTACCACCTGGGATGCTTCCTGTTCGGTCATTCCCGCCAGTGAATATCTTTCCATTTGGATCTGCCCGATTTCGTGGAGCATCACGAAGTTAGTGGCAATCATCGCATTCTTGTAGTACAGGAAGCTGCTCATGTCGGCGTAAAGGGAAAGCTTGGCAGTCTCGTTCCTGGCCAGCTTTTCACCGAAGTCCTTGGGGAAATAAACTATCCCGTTGACCTCCCTTTCCTGCATGAGTTTCTCGGCTTCCGCCATGTTGATGCATTTGGCGGCAACTTCGACTTCTCGCGTTGCATCGATCTCGCGGATGAAACGGCGGCTGTCTGGGCATGCCGCTTCATCGACTACTGCAACTGGGGTCTCGGAAAGGATTCCGTTGAGGTAGACCACGTTGTAAAGAAGTGGATAAGCCAGTCCCGCCACGAAGAAGATAAGCAAGACTCCTCCGTCTAAGAAGATGTCCTTGAGTTCGTGGCTGAATACGTCCCACCAGTTGCTGAGCCATGTCTTTATGTATCCTTTGTTTGCCATGATCATTATTCTTTAGGATAATTCTGGTGGATGTAGGCGTTCTTAAGCCTTTTCAGGCCTAGGAGCGGGACGAAGAGGAAGCAGAGCAGCCAGATCACTTCCTTCCACCAACCTGCGAACCCGGCACCGAAGATGGCTTCCTGCACATAGAAAAGGTAATAATGCCTGAGCGGGAAAGCGGCTGCCAGGCCCTGGATGTACGGGGGCATGGCCTCGATGGGAAGAGTGAATCCGGAGAGCGAGAATCCCAGTACGCTGTAGAGGGCACCGATGCTGAGGGCGAGTCTTGGCACAGGCAGCATTTCGATTATGAATATTGCCATGGCCTCACTTGCCAGGATCATCAGGAACATTGCGATGTACATGTTGAACACAATCCCTTTCATCGGGAAATGCAGCCAATGGTACAGCAGCATTATCAGGGCGAAACCGATGACCGAGAAGATCAGCGTCCACACCATGAGCTTGCCTGACAGGGCTGTGACAATCGAATTGCCGGAGGTCTCCAGGAGGTGCCTTGAGGTGCTGAACTTCAGTTCAGCGCCCAATGAATATATGAACACCAGAATCACTATCATTTCCAGGATTCCGGGGAGGAGGATTCCGGTGAGGTAATAGTTGTAGTTGGTTGTGACGTTGCCTATCTGATGGGTGTCGATGTCGATGGGACGTATAAGGCCCATTATCTGGTCGTCATTGTAGCCCTTCGCCCTGAACACCTGCCTTTGAACGGCACCGTTGGTAAGGTTTACCATCGTCAGCAGGTCCTTCCATGCCAGTGCACCGCTCACGAAGTACAGTCCATTGATGTAGAACGTGATCTTCGGCTGCCTGAAAGCCTGGATGTCTTCATTCATCCCTTCCGGTATGACGCACACAGCCGAAATCTTCCCGCTGATCATGTCTTCCCTTGCAGCGGCGAAGGAATCGTAGTGGATCACCTCACCCAGCTGGGTTGCATCCAGCTGCTGGCAGAAATTGCGTGAAGTGGTGGAGTAGTCCTCGTCGACAAGGCCGATCGGAATGTCGTGTGGCAGGCCTCCGTGCAGGAAGGTCAGGAAGAAGATGGCGCAGAAGACGATCACTCCCACCGAGCCCATGAAATAAAGAGGACGGTTCCTGATTATCCTGTGCTCACGGCGTGCGACCTGAAGTATTCTTTGCCAGTTGTTCATTATCTTTCCAACTCCTTTTATCTTACTGTTTTACAATCGCGGACATGCCGGGACGGATCCCTTCCACAGCCTGATCAGGAACGGCCCTGACCTCGAAGGTCTTGGCATCGTACATTCCGGTCTCCTTGGTTGCCTTCCAGGTGGCGTAGGACTCACGGACTGCGATGTAGTTGACGGTGGCGGATATCTCCTTGTCGTCGAGGGCAGGGATGATGACCGTGATCTTGTCTCCCTGCTTCATGCCGTGAAGATAGTCTTCGCGGACATTGAAGGTGAACCAGATGTCATTGAGATCTATGACGCTTGCAACCGGGGAGCCCTGGCCGACGAGTTCTCCAACCTTCGGATAGGTAGCAGAGATTAATCCGTCTGCAGGAGATATGAGATAGAGTTCTCCGAGATAGGACTCAACTTCCTGGACCGCTCCCGATGCCTGCTCGACAAGGGCCTGTGCTGCAGCCTTGTCTTCTGCGCGTGCCCCGCTCACTGCCATGTCGTACTGGCTCTTGGCTGCGAGAGTCTGAGCCACTGCGGCATCGTACTTTGCCTTGGTCTCATCGTATTTCTGGGCTGCGATGACTTTCTGGTCGTAGAGTCTCTGGACCCTGTCAAGGGACTTGCGCATCACATCTTCCTGGACAATAGCCTGCTGCCAGAGCTGGTAGGCTCCCTGGATCTGCTCGCTTCGGGCACCTTTGCGTGCCTTGTTGCTCTGTGCGGTGGCCGCATTCCTGGCTGCATTTGCCTGGATCAGCTTGGCACGTACTTCAGGGGAGTCGATAAAGGCGATGGTGTCTCCCTTGTGGACCTGCTGGCCTTCCTTGACATAGAATTCCTCAATCCTCCCTGGGACCTTCCCTGAGACACGGTACTCGCTGGCCTCAGCTTCTCCCTGGATCACCAGCGGTTTCGGTTTGGACACGAAATAACCTATGATTGCAATTGCCAGGATGATCAAGATCAAGGCTGCGATGCCGATCACCAGGTTGTAGTTGTTCTTTTCCTTTTCCATGATATGTTGCTTTTTTATATTTCCTTATTATTATTTGACTCTGTGGTTTCCTTCCGCCTTGTCGAGGTTGGCGGCCAGCATCTGCAGCTCTATGCCTGCGTCGATATATTCAGAATGAGCCTGGAGCCAGGCTGTCTGGGCAGCAAGGGCGGTGTTGGCAGTGATGACTCCTTCGTTGAAGCCGATGGTAGCGGTGCGCAGGTTCTCTTCTGCGCTGGAGAGGTTGCTTTCCGCCATAGTGAGTTTCTCAAGTGCCTCGGACTCTTGTTTGCGAAGCTGTGTGACCTGCAGGTTGATCAGGTCCTTCGCATCCTCAAGCTGCGAGCGGTAAAGGGTCGCTTCTGCCTTGGCCTTGCGGGTTTTGTTGAGAGCTTCGAAGCCATGGAACAGAGGGACGTTGACTACGACGCCCACACCCCAGTAACCGTTCCACTGCTTCTCGAAGCCGTTTTTCAGGCTGGGGTTCGACATCATGTAACCGCCCATGGCTGCAACTTTCGGAAGCATGTCAGCCCTTGCGAGGGCCACCTTCCCTTCATAGATCTTGGAGGCCAGTTCAAGGCTGCGGGTTTCGGGCCTGTCAGCGTAGATCTCCTCAAGGCTCTTCCGTGAACCAATCTGGGCCACCGGAATAGCGTCCAGCTGTTCGTCAGCCAGGGTGATATCGCTTCCCAGATCCAAACCTATCCTTTTGCAGAGGAGCATCTTGGCAAGGGTGATACCATTCTCGGCTTTTGTCTTCAGCATGTCTGCCTCGTTGGCCTTGACTTTGATCTGGAGCGCATCGGATTCGGTGGAAACTCCTTCCTGGACGGCAAGATTGACATCATGTTCCATGCTGTGAAGCAGGTCGGCGTAGGATTCGGCGAGTTTCTTCTTCGCCGCTATCGAGACAATCTGCCAGTAAGCTTGGTCGACATCCACTATTGTCTGCTGGTACTGCTGGTCATAGCCGGCTTCTGACAACTGCTCTGCCAATTTGGCAATCTTGTTGGCGGCGATGATCTTACCTCCCATGAAGATTGGCTGCTGTACCGTGACAGCTCCTATCATTATATTTTCCAGGTCCGGGTGCAGTGCGTCGTCGATGTCCTGTCCGATGGCATTGATCGTGGTGCTCATGTCAGTAGATGACAGTTTCCCAAGGAGAGTCTGCAAGAGCGGATCCTGCATAAGCTGCATGTATTTCATTGCGCTGGCAGGGTCTTTGGCTGCGAGCTGCTGTATGTAGGTGGTGATGTCGTTCATCACCTGCTGCTGGTACTGCTGCGAAATTCCATGGATCGTGGTCCCCATGTTCTGCAGGGTTGCAGAAGTCGCATCGCTGACTATTGAAACATCATTTGGATTGTACATGTAAGCACCTGTGGCAGAGACGTTGGGAAGATAGTTTGCGAATGCGATCTTCCTGTCGTAACCGGCCATTTCGACCTTTGTACGGGCCTGCTCCAGGTTCTTGTCGTTTTCGACTGCCATCCGGCGGCATTGCTCCAGTGTCAATGGCTGCTGGGCTCCGGCTCCTGCCGGAATCATAGCCATGATGGCGAGGATGTAGAAGATTCTCTTGTTCATTGTGTTAGCTATTCTTTTCATCTATTTTCAAGCGAGAACTCTGCTGCAAAAAAGTTGCCTAAAGTACCATTATTTACAAAATAAATGGTTATTTTTGTGAATAAAGGTCGAATCTTTGAGTTTACAGGGAAATTATTTCACTTTTTATTCATATTTTGCGAACATCATCTTTTAAAACATTTGTTATTTTATGGCCCCTCAAATGCAGAACATCGGCCTCAAGCAGGTTTCCCGCCTGATACCTCATTATGAAGGGCTTGGGCTTGGAGAAGACTTTTTCCTTGTCGACGTGGACAACGGAAAGAATCTGGAATTCATGAATGATCCTTTCCGTGCAGATGCATATTTTTTGGTTTACTGTGTCAACGGGGGACTTGATATTGAAGTAAACCTGAAGTCATATTCCCTTTCTTCCGACATGCTTCTCATCAGTCTCCCTGGAAGCATCCTCCGTGTGGTAACTCCGTTGAACAAGGACTCCAGGGACGGACGGTTCCTAGTCCTGGCTTTTTCAAAGGACTTCCTGACAGACATCAACATTGACATCAGGAAAGCCACGGACGGTCATTACTTTTTCTCTGAGACACCTTGTATCAAGATTGACAAGGAAGAAAAGCGTTTCCTGTCAAAGTACCTGACTCTGATGAAAGACATCATGGACACTGACATAGCCGGCAAGAAAGGCGCTCTCGGTGCTTTGTTCTCTTCCATATTCTATGTCTTGTCCGGCCTTTACCAGGCCAAGATGGAATCCAACGACCAGCCAGAGGTAGTGAGTTCTTCCCAGATAAGGCTCAAACTCCTTTTTGAAAGTTTCATGAAACTGGTGTCAGAGTACCACATCTCGGAGAGAGGTGTAGCATTCTATGCCGGACGTCTTGGTCTTACTCCGAAATATCTGTCCAAATTAGTCAAGCAATACAGCGGACGATCGGCTCCAGACCGGATAGATTCTTTCGTCATCCTTGAAGCCAAGAACATGCTTCGTTATTCCGGCGACAGCATCAAGGAGATTGTCTACAGACTCAATTTCCTCAATCCTTCAGTCTTTTACAAATATTTCAAGGCTCACACCGGCATGACTCCAAGCGAGTACAGGAACGGTGGATTTGCTTAATGTTTAATCGAATTTTAGATTTTTTACTAAAATATTTTAGTAAAAATCGTTTTAATTTTTGGTTAAAATAATTTGAAAATTAAATAATTCTTGATACCTTTGCTTCCAGACAGACAAAAGTTCTTTTTGTTGTCTATTTGTTAAGTTCGTTTTATATACAACTGCCCGGCGCTTTGGGGAAAGCGCCGGGCTCCTTTTTGTTTTTAATGATTTTTTCGTAGCTTTGTGTAATCTGCCACGGATTTGACACAACAGTATTATCAATAAAATCATTTCTGCATGGAAAAGAAACAATCTAACATGGTGGCCATCGTGACGATGTGCTTCATTTTCGCGATGATTTCCTTCGTCACCAACATGGCAGCTCCTTTCGGCAACATCTGGGGCAACCAGTACCCCTGGTCCAAGATGGCCGGTAACCTCATGAACTTCGCGGCCTACCTCTTCATGGGTATTCCCGCAGGTAAGATGCTCCTGAAGATCGGTTACAAGAACACGACCCTCGTAGCCCTTGCAACCGGTTTTGTCGGAATCGTCATCCAGTGGATTTCCAGCAAGGTGACCGGTGGCTCCGCCATCTACATCTACCTCCTTGGAGCATTTGTCTGCGGTTTCTGCGTCTGTATGCTCAACACCGTCGTCAACCCGATGCTCAACATCCTCGGTGGTGGTGGTAACAAGGGCAACCAGTACATCCAGATCGGCGGTACCCTGAACTCCCTGACCGGAACCCTTACTCCGCTGCTTGTCGGCGCCCTGATCGGAACCGTTACAGCCAGTACCTCCATGTCCGATGTGGCTCCCCTTCTCTTCATCGCAATGGGTGTCTTCGCTCTCGCTTTCGTGATTATCTCTCTCGTGAAGATCCCCGAGCCGGCAAAGGAGCGCAACGCGACCGTCTACGAGCACAGCGCATGGAATTTCCGTCACTTCGTGCTCGGAGCAATTGCTATCTTCTTCTATGTAGGTATCGAGATCGGTATCCCTTCACAGGTCAACTTCTTCCTTGCTGACGCTTCATCCAAGGGTGCCGGAATCGCTGTCAACGGAGCAGCCATCGGTGGTGCAATCGCTGCTATCTACTGGCTTCTCATGATGGTCGGCCGTATGTGCAGTACCTTCATTTCCGGCAAGGTCAGCACCAGGACCCAGATGATCTCCGTCTGTACGGTAGCCATCGTCCTCGTCCTCATCGCCATCTTCATTCCCAAGACTGTCACTGTCAACATGCCCGGTTACAGCGCCGCTGATGGATTCGCGATGTTTCAGGTTCCTCTGAGCTGTCTGCTTCTCGTCCTCTGCGGACTTTGCACATCAGTCATGTGGGGTGCAATCTTCAACCTGGCAGTCGAGGGACTCGGCAAGTACACCGAGGCCGCTTCCGGTATCTTCATGATGCTGGTCGTCGGTGGCGGTATCATGCCTTTCATCCAGGAACTCATTGCAAAGGGGCCTGCAGGCTACATGAACAGCTACTGGCTTGTTATCGCCATGCTCTGCTACCTCCTTTACTATGCCCTGGTAGGTTGCAAGAATGTCAACAAAGATATCCCTGTCGACTAATAATCAAACTGAATAATGGAAAATATTGACCAGAACCTTGTTATCGGCGTCGATGTAGGTGGCCAGACCACCAAATGCGGTATTGTTGACACCCGTGGCACCGTGATTGCCCAGACTGTCATCAGGACCGACAATCATGACACCGTAGAGCCTTTTATCGCCGAACTTTCGGAAGCTCTCAAGAAACTCATTGCAGAGGCCGGAGCCGAAGGACAGATCCGTGGTATCGGTGTCGGAGCTCCCAATGCCAACTATTATACAGGTGACATTGAGAACGCCGTCAACCTTTCATGGGGACGTTCAGGATCCATTCATTTTGCCGCCCTCCTGAAGGACGCCATGGGTGGAATCCCTGTCACTCTCACAAATGACGCCAACGCTGCAGCCATGGGTGAGATGACTTACGGAGCTGCCAGGGGCATGAAGAATTTCATCATGATCACCCTTGGAACCGGAGTAGGAAGCGGAATTGTCATCAACGGAGAGATGGTCTACGGTCACGACGGCTTCGCCGGTGAGCTCGGTCACACCACCCTTGTGCGCAATAACGGCCGTCTCTGCAACTGTGGCAAGACCGGCTGCCTTGAGACTTACTGCTCGGCAATCGGAATGGCCCGTACCGCCCGTGAGTGGCTTGAGATGACCGACGAACCTTCCCTCCTCCGCAGGCTCGACAACATCACTTCAAAGGATGTCTACGAGGCGGCAAAGGAAGGAGATGCCTTGGCGCTCAAGGTCTTTGACTACACCGGTACCCTCCTCGGAATGGCTTTCGCCGACTTCATCGAGTTCTCCGCTCCCGAGGCTATAGTTCTCTTCGGAGGACTGGCAAGGAGCAAGGAGTTCCTCACCGATCCTATCGTGAAGTCAATGAATGCCAATGTCCTTCCTTTGTGGAGAGGCAAGGTCAAGCTCGTCTATTCCTCACTCAAGGAGTCTGACGCCGCCATCCTTGGCGCATCGGCCCTTGCCTGGTAAGACAAGATTCACATTTGTAAGGGGGCTGGCCCAAAAGCTTTTGGGTCAGCCACTTTTTAGCAATTCCAGATGAAGAACAAGGAATATATCCAGATACGTGGTGCGAAGGCGCACAACCTGAAAGGGATCAATGTGGACATTCCCCGCGACGAATTCGTCGTCGTGACAGGTCTCAGCGGCAGCGGAAAATCTTCGCTTGCCTTTGACACGATCTACGCCGAGGGCCAGAGGCGCTACATGGACACCCTTTCGACTTATGCCAAGCATTTCATGGGGATCTTGGAAAAGCCAGAGGTAGAGAGCATCGAAGGCCTGAGTCCGATAATCGCGATCGAACAGAAGACCACCGGCAATAATCCCCGCTCGACGGTCGGCACCATCACTGAAATATTCGACTTCCTGCGCCTTCTCTATGCCCGGGCTTCGAGGGCATATTCACCGGCGACCGGCAAGGAGATGGTCCGCTACACTGATGAGCAGATCGTGGACCTCATCATGGAAGGCTACAAAGGTAAGAAGTGCTACTTGCTTGCTCCTCTCGTGCGTGGACGAAAGGGTCATTACCGTGAACTCTTCGACCAGCTTCGCCGTCGTGGTTACACCGAAGTCAGGGTGGACGGTGAGATCCATCCTCTCAATGAGATTGATGCCCTGGACCGCTACAAAGGCCATTTCATTGAACTAGTCGTCGACAAGCTGAAGCCAGCCGAGGGGGATACCAAGAGGGTGAGGGACTCCGTCATGACGGCCCTCAATCTCGGCAAGGGTTCCGTGGCAATGCTCGAGAGCGGCTCGGACACCCTTCGCCATTTCTCCAAACACCTTGTGGACCCTGAATCGGGAATATCCCTCCAGGAGCCTGCTCCGCATTCCTTCTCCTTCAATTCTCCGGAAGGCTACTGCCCTCATTGCAAGGGCCTTGGAATGATAGTGGATGTCAATATGGACACCATCATCCCTGACCGCCATCTTTCCATAGCAGACGGTGCAATCGTCCCGCTCGGGAAGGTCCGCGAGAACAAGAAATTCGATGTCATCAGGTCCATTGCCAGGAAATATAATTTCTCGCTTTACGATCCGGTCGACACGGTACCTGATGAAGCTGTTTCACATATAATATTCGGAAGTGACGAGTTGTTCCGCGTAGGTGAGGGCAACCTTTCCGAGATGATCTCTTTCGGTGGCATAGTTGATGACATCGATGAGAAGGTGGAATGTCCAGTCTGCCATGGCACCCGTCTGAACGAGAACACAAAGTGCTTCAAGATCGATGGCAAGACCATTTCAGAAGTCGCCGCCATGGAGATGACGGACTTGAAGACCTGGCTTGAATCACTGCCATCCAAGTTCAATGAAAGGGAAAACAACATTGCCAGGGACATCCTGAAGGAACTGGACGAAAGGGTCCGGTTCATGCTTGACGTCGGCCTTGATTACCTCTCTCTCGATCGTCCGACCGGCTCCCTTTCCGGAGGTGAAAGCCAGAGGATCCGGCTGGCTACGCAGATTGGTTCGAAGCTTGTCGGAGTTCTGTACATCTTAGATGAACCTTCAATAGGACTGCACCAGAGGGACAACCGCAAGCTCATAGCCTCGCTCAAGGAACTCCGGGACGAAGGCAACTCCGTGATGGTTGTAGAGCATGACATGGAAACCATGATGAGCGCGGACTGGCTTGTGGACGTCGGTCCGGGCGCTGGGGAGAACGGAGGGAAGATCTGCCTGAGTGCGCCCCTGAAGGCCTTGCTCGGCGGCCCGCTCGACAAGGAAACCAAGCCGCATACCATCATCGGGAATTCACTCACCCTTGAATATCTTCAAGGCCTTAAGAATATTCCGGTACCTCAGACCAGGCGTCCAGGCAATGGTTTCTACCTGAAGCTCAAGGGTGCCCGAGGCAACAACCTCAAGAACCTCGACGTGACCTTCCCTCTAGGATGCTTCATCGGAGTTGCGGGAGTCAGCGGCAGCGGGAAGTCTTCCCTCATCAACGAGACCCTGATGCCGATCCTCAAGAACAAGCTTCACAGGGCGAAATTGCGTCCGCTACCTTTTGACTCGATAGAAGGGATAAAGAATATCGATAAGCTCATCGAGATCGACCAAAGTCCCATCGGCCGTTCGCCCAGGTCCAATCCTGCGACTTTTACCGGAGTCATGAGCGACATCCGCAATCTCTTCGAGGACACACCAGACGCCAAGGTACGCGGATTCAAGGCAGGCAGATTCTCTTTCAACGTTCCCGGAGGGCGCTGCGAGGCATGCAACGGGGCAGGAATCAAGGTCATCGAGATGAACTTCCTGCCCTCAGTCAACGTGGTCTGCGACGAGTGCCGCGGACGTCGTTACAAGGAAGACACCCTCGCTGTCCATTACAAGGGCAAGAACATAAACGATGTGCTTGAAATGCCGATAAGTGAGGCTTACGAGTTCTTCAAGCCCATCCCTTCCATAGCCCGCAAACTTAAGGCTCTCGTAGACGTCGGGCTGGGTTATGTCCACCTTGGCCAGAGCGCCGTGACCCTTTCCGGAGGCGAGAGCCAGAGGATGAAACTGGCTGCCGAACTGTTCCGCAAGGCCACCGGCAACACCCTGTACATCCTTGACGAACCCACTACCGGGCTTCATTTCGAGGACATCAAAGTCCTTCTCGGAGTGCTCCAGCAACTGGTTGACCAAGGCAACACGGTGATCATCATCGAGCACAACCTGGATATCCTCAAGAGCGTTGACTATATCTTCGACCTCGGCCCCGATGGCGGCCAGGGTGGTGGAAGGATCGTAGCCCAGGGCACTCCCGAGCAACTCGCCGCCGATCCCGCCTCCGTCACCGGCCCTTACCTCAAAGAAGTACTTTGATGTTTCATGGAATTATTCTTAAATTTGTAAGAATAGTCATTTATTGAGGTTTATGGGTTCCCACGGCAGGGTCAATATCAAGTCGTTTTGCTTCAATCCGTTCAGGGAGAACAGCTATCTCCTTTGGAATGAGGAGGGGGGCGAATGCGTGTTCATTGATCCGGGATGCTATGATGAAACCGAGACCGGAGTCCTGAAGGCTTTCGTCTCCACTCATGGCCTGACCCCGCAGGCAATCTGGCTGACCCATGGCCATTTTGACCATATATTCGGAGTCGCAGGACTCGCCAGGGACTATTCCATCCCCATCTATATGTCTCCGGAGGACAAGATGATCCTTGAGAGGGATCCAATCTACGCTATGGGCGTCGGGCTGCATGCCCCGGACGTCTCCTTCAAGACTGAGGATCTGGCGGAAGGGCAGGTCCTTCACTTCGCCCAGGATGACAAAGGTGTCATTCTGAACGACAGTGAAGAATCTCCAGGGTTCATTGTTATCGTCACCCCGGGCCACACTCCTGGAGGGGTGTGTTTCTACTGCGAAAAGGACAAGATCCTCTTCTCAGGAGACACTCTTTTCGCCGGTGCGATCGGAAGGACTGACCTCGACGGGGGAGACTACGACAAGGAAATCGTAGGAATAATGGAGAAACTCATGCTTCTTCCGGGCGACGTGGAAGTCTATCCTGGCCACGGCCCTTCCACTTCTATAGCGGAAGAGAGGACGACCAATCCTTTCCTGCAGCCCTTCAATGAACCCTGGGAGACTGAAGAATATATTTGAACCCCTTTGAGAACCATGCACATAGGTATAGCAGGAAATATAGGCAGCGGTAAGACCACCCTTACACGGATGCTGGCCAGCCATTACGGCTGGACGCCCAAGTACGAGTCGGTCACCTACAACCCGTACCTTGAGGACTATTACAAGGACATTCCCCGTTGGTCCTATAACCTGGAGACATATTTCCTGGCCCAAAGGTTCAAGGATGTCCTGGAGATCTCAAGGAGCAAGGACGTGATCATCCAGGACAGGACCCTCTTTGAGGGTGTGTACATCTTCGTCGCGAACAACTATGCCATGGGCAACCTCAGCAAGAGGGATTATGAGACCTACATGGACCTCTTCGGAGTCATGTCCTCGATGGCTGGCATGCCGGACCTGCTGATATACCTCAAATGCTCCATCCCTCATCTTGTGGCGCAGATCCAGAAGCGCGGCCGTGACTACGAGCAGTCCATAGGCCTTGACTACCTTGCCGGCCTGAATGACCGTTACGAGAAGTGGATTGCGGAGTACAAGGGCAGGGTGCTCACGATCGAGACCGACGACCTTGACTTTGAAAGCCGTCCGGAGGACTTTGCAGTGATCACGGACAAGATTGATGCTGAACTTTACGGACTTTTCCCGATTGACAATAACATTTAACATTCAAGGATATGCACATCGCGATAGCAGGAAACATAGGCAGCGGCAAGACCACTCTCACGAAGATGCTGGCCGCCCATTACGGCTGGACTCCCAAGTTCGAGTCAGTCGACTTCAATCCTTACCTGGCCGATTTCTATGCTGACATGGAGCGTTGGTCCTTCAACCTCCAGATCTATTTCCTCAACAAGAGGTTCAAGGATGTGGTGGACATCTCCCGCTGCAGTGACATCATCATCCAGGACAGGACCATCTACGAGGATGCCCGCATCTTTGCTCCCAACCTCCATTCGATGGGCCTGATGAGCACCCGTGACTTTGAGAACTATTCGGATCTCTTCGACCTGATGATGTCCCTTGTGAGCAAGCCGGATCTCCTCATCTACCTGCGCTCATCCATTCCCAACCTGGTCGCACAGATCCAGAAGAGGGGACGCGAGTATGAGAGCAGCATCAGGATCGACTATCTGACCGGCCTCAACAAACGTTATGAGGACTGGATCAAGGAATATGACGGGCATCTGCTGATCGTCAACGTGGACGAGATCAAGTTCGAGAACAAACCTGAGGATTTCCAGAAGATCACTGACAGGATCGATGCCGAGCTGTTCGGCCTGTTCCCCGAGGTGAAACAGATAGATGAATAGCAATTATTAAATTCCAGTAATATGAAAAAGATCTTTTTCTATTCAGTTGCAGCCCTGACGCTGCTTGCGCTGTCTTCTTGTGCTGAAAAGAAGAATGTCATCACCGGCCACTTCGATGGCCTGACTGCTGATTCCCTCCAGGTAGAGGTCGTTGACATCCTCAATGCCAGGACACCTCTCTCTTCCATTGTAGTCCCTGCTGTCAACGGTGATTTCACCATTCCTTTTACCGACACTACAGTCCGTGGAATCATTATCTACACTCCCGGTGATGAGAGAGGACGTGAGCATGGAGTAGCTTCCATCACTTTCGTTCCCGGTGAATATGCCAAGTTGAGCGGAAGGCTCGACTCTCTCGTGGTCGACGGATCCCAGTTCTTCAAGGACCAGAAAGCTTACACGGAGCTTGTGAAGCCAGATCAGAAGAGAATGGCCGAGATCGTTGAGGAGTATCGCGCTACCGACGATGAGGCCAAGTCCGATTCCATCATGAATGTCTACAATGAGGTCTCTGCCCATGTCAGTTCCTTGACTAAGGATTTCATAAAGAACAATCCTGCCAGCCTCTATGGTGCGACCCTTGTCAGCCGTCTCATAGGTGAGGACGGTAAGGATGCCCTCGAGGTTCTCGGCATCATTCCTGAGACAGTTCAGAACGGCTACCTCAAACCACTGATCGACAGGACCAGGACAAGTGCACAGAAGACAAAGGCAAGGTCAGAGGCTGCCGAGAAGGTAAAGGACGGCATGCAGGCTCCTGACTTCACCCTCAAGAACGAGAAGGGCGAGGACTTCACGCTCTCTTCAATCTACAACCAGGGCAAGTACATCATCCTCGATTTCTGGGGTGAGTGGTGCTACTGGTGCAAGAAGGGCATTCCTGACATGAAGCAGCTTTATAAGGATGCCAAGGGCAAGATCGAGATACTCAGTATCGACTGCAATGACACCGAGGAAGTCTGGAAGAACGCTATCAAGGAGCATGAACTTCCTTGGCTCCATGTCTACAATCCTGGTGATGAGAAGACTGACGTCGCAGTTTCCTATGCGATCCAGGGTTATCCTACGAAACTCATCCTCAACCCTGACGGAACCATCAACAAGACCATCGTCGGTGAGGATCCTGAATTCTATTCTTACGTCAAGTCCCTCATCAAGAAGTAGATGAAGTTTCATTCAATGTCCGCCGTCCTATTGGCGGCACTTATCCTTTCGCAGATGTCCACCGCCGCCCAGACGGTGGACATCGTGCCTGATGCAGCCTTGCTCCGTGCTCCTTTCTCTTCCCAGGATGAAGAACGGTTCCGCAAACCTGACAAGATCTTCTATCCGGAGACCTGGTTCCACTTCATCGGAGGCAATGTCTCGAAGGAGGGTATCGATGCCGACCTGCAGGCAATCCATGATGCTGGCCTTTCAGGAATACAGTGGTTCCACGGCTATTTCGGAGGCCCATGGCCTGCGACCGGCCACCAGCTCACAACCTTGAGCCCGGAGTGGGAAGACATGGTCGGGTACCTTGGGCACAAGGCAGACAGCCTTGGTTTGAGGCTGACGGTGCAGACCTGCCCAGGTTGGTCCATGGCCGGAGGGCCTTGGATAACCCCTGAGAATGCAATGCGTGAGATTGTCTGGACAAGGACTGATGTCCCTGCCGGGAAGAAAGCCTCGTCTCTTCTTCCGGCGGCTGTCTCGTCCGGAGAGCCCTGGAGGGACTACCAGGACATCGCAGTCCTGGCTTTCCCTACACCTCTCGGAGACACTGGGACACCTCTCCAGCCTGCCGTTATCGAAGCCGCTGACGATTCTTGGAAAGCCCTTGTCGAGGGAACGGACGACAAAGGCCTTTCTCTTAAAGATGCCTCTTCCCACACAGTTTCTTTCACCCTCCCGGAAGGCAGCGTGATCCGTACACTCGAGTTGCCTCCCGTTGGTGCTTTCTCACACAATTTCTGCTATGATCCAGGGATCCATGTCCGGTTGGTTGCCAAGACATCCTCAGAAGAAGAGAAAACCCTTGTGGATGCCGACCTTCCGATGAGCAACTGGCAGGATGGCAATCCCTACGACATGGTCTTTGCCTGCAATGAAGTGGAAGATGCAAAAACATATTCATTCACCCTTACCAACGCCCATCCGGCTACCGTCAGGTTCGTCAGGTTCCTATCGGCGGCCCGCAAGAACAGTTGGAGAGGTGAAGCTGGATGGACCCTTATTGCCAAGGAATTGAGTCAGGAACGTCCTGAACAGAATCCCTTGTCCTACGTAAAATCAAAAGACATCATCGACATAACGGACAAGATGGATGCTTCCGGCAGACTTGACTGGACGGCACCCGTAGGAGACTTCCCGGAAGGTAAATGGACCGTGCTGCGCATAGGACACGTCAATTCCGGTCGTAGGAATTCTCCGGCTCCTCCTGAGGCAACTGGATGGGAATGCAGCAAATTCGATCCCCGTGGCGCAGAAATCCAGTTTGCCAACTATGTCGGAATGCTCCAGGACGGGCCGTTGGGAGGGAAAGCTTCCGGAATGCTCATGGACAGCTGGGAGTGTCACACTCAGACATGGACTCCTGGAATGGAAGAAACCTTCGAGAAATCAGCTGGTTACAAGCTTCGCAGGCATCTCCCTGCTCTTATGGGATACGTACTTGACGGACAGGAACTGACAAGCAAATTCCTGATCGACTGGAGACGTACCGTAAACGACCTCTATTGCGAGAACTTTTTCAAGAAGATGACTGATCTTGCCCATGGTAAGGGCATGAAGGTCCAGTACGAGACAGCAGGAGGCGACGTAGTGACCATGGATCCCATGGAGTATTTCAAGTACGCTGATGTCCCAATGTGCGAATTCTGGCAGCCCTTCTCCGAGGGTTACGTCGGAGACCTTGATTTCAAGCCGATCAAGCCGACGGCATCTGCTGCGCACATCTATGGTAAACCAAGGGTTGCGGCGGAGAGCTTCACAAGTTTCTCCCTGACCTGGGATGAACACTGGCAGATGCTCCGTGACGTCGCGAACTTCAACATGGGTGAGGGAGTCACTCACAATGTGTTCCACACCTACACCCATAATCCCCAGATAGGTTTCCTGCCGCCGGGTACCAGTTTCGCCAGGAACATCGGTACGCCCTTCCTGAGAGGCCAGACCTGGTGGAAATACATGTCGTATTTCACCGGATTCCTTGCCAGGCAAAGCTATCTCCTCGAGAGGGGACTGCCTGTAGTGGATGTCCTCTGGTACCTTGGAGACGAGGTTGGACACAGGCCATCCCAGTACACAGGCAACGGAAAGCGCCAGGAAGGGAATATCCGTTTCCCTGACGGCTACAAGTACGACTACTGCAATCCTGACGTCCTTCTGGGCCGCCTCTCCGTGAAAGACGGGAAGATAGTAACCCCGGAGGGCATCGCATACGAAGTCCTTTGGATTCCTGAGAATGAGAGGATGCTTCCCGAGACGGTGGCGAAGATCCGTGAACTGGTTCTTGCCGGAGCGAGGGTCGTGGGCAATGCTCCCAATGATGTCGCAACCCTGTCCGGCGGCGAAGAGATGCTGCTGCGTTTCGATGATGAGGTGATATCCCTCTGGGGCGATCTTGAACCTGGCCGTATCAACAGGATGGGGAAGGGAGCAATTGCTGTGAGCATGTCTCTGGACGAAGCACTGAAGGCTTTCGGACTGCGTCCTCGCCTTGTTTGTGAAGAAAAGGATCTGATCTGGACTGAGAGAGAAGAGGATGGGGCGACATGGTTCTTCGTAGCCTCGCCTCCCCAGGGAGAATTCCATGGTACGGTAAAGGTTCGTGCCAAGGGGAAGGCCCAGTGGTGGAATCCTGTCGACGGAAGTATCCATGACCTAAAGACCCGTGGTTGGGGCCGGTACAGGAAGATACACCTCGATCTTGCACAAGCTGAAGGAGGATTCATTGTCTTCCGTAAGGACGGCGCCGCTTCCCAAGGAAAAGTCTCGGTGCCTGGTAAGCGTGAAATCAGTGTCACGAACTGGTCGGTAAGCTTCCCTGAAGGGTGGGGAGCCCCGAAAGAGCCAGTCCGTCTTGATGCCCTGAAGCCTTGGAAGGATCTTGACCTTGGTGAGGAAGGCAGGGCTTTCTCTGGAACTGCCACATATTCAGCTACCTTCAATGTCCCTTCGGGATCTGTCGGTAAGGACCTTGTCCTCGATCTCGGCAAGGTGGATTTCATAGCTGATGTCAAAATCAACGGCGAGCAGGCAGGTGTATGCTGGACTGCGCCTTACACTCTCCGGATCGGGGACCTTGTCCATGAGGGCGAGAACACCCTTACCGTGGATGTGACCGGTACATGGTACAACCGCCTGGTCTACGATGCCGGGCAGGATGAAGTACTCCGCAAGACGTGGACCATAGCAGGTCCAGCGGCGGATGCACCACTGCATGACTCAGGCCTTCTCGGCCCGGTCAAAGTCTGTGTCGGACGTTGATTGATGAATATGGATGGCGCCGTTAACCTATGACGGCGCCATTTGTTACGACTTCCTGCGGGGTGACGAAACGCATTGTTCCGTCGCCCTGCTTTGCCATAAGGATCATTCCCTTGGACTCGATGCCGCGGATGCTCCTTGGCTTGAGGTTCGCAAGGATGCAGATCTGCTTGCCGAGCATGTCCTCAGGGGAATAATATTCAGCGATTCCCGAAACGATCGTTCTCTTGTCGATGCCTGTGTCGATCGTGAGCTTGAGGAGCTTGTCGGTCTTGGGGACCCTTTCCGCCTCGAGGACGGTTGCAGTACGGATGTCCATTGCTCCGAAGTCTTCGAATGTGACTTCGGGCTTCTGGGGTTCGACCTTGGATGCTGCTTCTTTGGCAGCAGCTTCCTTGGCTGCAGCCTCGTTGGCAGCCTTCGTGGCATTCAGTTTGGCAACCTGGGCTTCAACCACGCTGTCCTCGACCTTGGCAAAGAGCAGTACGGCTTCTCCGAGCTCGTGTCCCACCGGCAGCAGGTCCGCCTTTCCCAGATCGTCCCAACAGAACACAGGTTTATCTGAGGGAGTTGCCGCCGGGTTAAGGCCGGTTTCGGACGGCACTCCGGCTATGGTGTGGAGTGCACGGCTTTCGCCGGGCTTGAAGAAATTGATCGTAGGCTCGCCATCGCCGGCACGATGGTCGTATCCGGCATCGAGGCCTACCTTCAGGATCCCGCGAAGCTTCTCTGCAGAGAACGGGGTGAAAGGCTCGAAAGCGATGGCCAGGTTGGCGCAGATCTGGAGGGAAGTATAGAGGATGGAAGCGGTCCTGTCCATATCGGTCTTGGCCACCTTCCACGGCTCCGTGTCGGAGATATACTTGTTTCCCACGCGGGCTATGCTCATGGCATCCTTCAGGGCTTCCCTGAAATGGAATCCATCGAGATTGGCTTCAAGGCTGCGGCGCAGCTCCGGAATCTGGGCCAGGGTCTCGGCATCTATGGCCTCAGGCTTCAGGTTTGCAGGCACCTTGCCGCCGAAATACTTCTGGGTCAGGACGACAGCCCTGTTGACAAAGTTGCCCAGGATGGCCACCAGTTCGCTGTTATTGCGCTGCTGGAAGTCCTTCCACGTGAAGTCGTTGTCCTTTGTCTCAGGAGCGTTGGCGCAGAGTACGTAGCGCAGGACATCCTCCTGGCCGGGGAACTCGTCCACATATTCATTGAGCCAGACAGCCCAGTTGCGGGAGGTGGATATCTTGTCGCTTTCCAGGTTGAGGAACTCGTTGGAAGGGACATTGTCCGGGAGGATATAGCCTCCACGGGCCTTGAGCATCGACGGGAACACAATGCAGTGGAAGACGATGTTGTCCTTTCCGATGAAATGCACCAGGCGGGTTTCATCGTCCTTCCACCATTTCTCCCAGCTCTCCGGCAGGAGTTCCTGGGTGTTGGAAATGTACCCTATAGGCGCATCGAACCAGACGTAGAGGACCTTGCCTTCTGCTCCTTCCACTGGCACGGGAACGCCCCAGTCAAGGTCGCGGCTGACGGCCCTGGGCTGCAGGCCTCCGTCCAGCCAGGATTTGCACTGGCCATAGACATTAGACCTCCACTCCTTGTGGTTTTCGAGTATCCAGTCCCTGAGCCAGGGTTCGTACTGGTCCAGAGGGAGGTACCAGTGGGTGGTCTTCTTCTTTATGGGTTCGGCACCGCTGAGTTTCGACTTCGGATTCAGCAGTTCCTCAGGGCTGAGGGTGCTTCCGCATTTCTCGCACTGGTCGCCATAGGCGTTCGGATTGCCGCACTTGGGGCAGGTGCCGACTATGTAGCGGTCAGCCAGGAAGGTCTTGGCCTCGGGATCGTAGTACTGCTCGCTCTCCTTGGTGATGAATTTGCCCTTGTCGTAGAGTTCACGGAAGAACTCCGAAGCATTCTTCTCATGCACCTTGGAGGTGGTACGTGAATATATGTCAAAATTGATTCCGAGCCTTGTGAAGGAATCCTTGATGATGCCGTGATACTTGTCCACGATGTCCTGGGGAGTTACTCCGTTGTTCCTGGCCTTGATCGTGATCGGCACTCCGTGCTCATCCGATCCGCAGATGAACAGGACGTCCTCGCCCCTCATCCTCTTGTATCTTACGAATATGTCAGCGGGCACATAGACTCCGGCCAGATGGCCGATGTGCACTGGACCGTTGGCGTACGGCAGCGCACATGTCACAAGCGTTCTCTTGAAGTTCTTTTCCATAAATGATTGTGTTTAACCTGCAAAGGTAGTAAATTCCAACGGATGTTTCCACAAGGAATGTTATTTGTAGGATTTGCATCCTTATAAAATGTGTGTTAAATGAAATTACGCCTGTCTTTAGCATGTGTCCTTATGGCCTTTTCAGTCTGTGCTTATTCCCAGACGAAACCTGCAGACTTCAGAAATCTTTCCGACGACCTGGGCTTCTATGCCGGAGTTTATGTAGCACCCACGAAGGGACAGGAAGCTGAAGTCACCTATGGTATCACCTATGGCCATTTCAATTATAACGGTCTGGGTTACAGGGCTGGAGTACAGATAATGTCCAGGGTGGCGGAGATAGACAATGCCATCGGTCTACCGGTTGCTTTCGCCTACCGGACAAAGGCTCTTTCCACCGAAGGAAGGGTGAGAAGAGGGGCTATTGCCGCCGGGGAGACCTTCGGCTATGATGTGGTTATGGGATACCCGGATCCTCTCAGGGGAGCCCTGGCCAGTTTCATCGCCAACCTGTTCAGCCAGGCTGAGTTTTTCGCCGGAATTACTCCAGGTTACATCGCCGGAGAGAGTTCGACGGTTTCCACGGCCTATTGGGGGCCTTCGTCTGCAGACCGGGAGAGTTCCTGGACCGAGTTGAACGGCCGTTTCCTGCTGACCCTTGATGCAGGAGCCTGCGCCAACTTCAGGATCTGGCGTTTCGACCTGAAATTAAGCCCCGCCGTACACTACAATCTGACCAACAACTATCTTTCCAAGACAGAGAGGAATGCAGTAACGGACACCAAGCCCATCCGCTGGTTCTTCTCCATGACCGCCGGCCTCTCCTACAGATTCTGACGCTACTTCTCACGGCCAAGGCGGACCTTGACGGTCTTGATGGCCTTTCGGATACGGACAAGGTCCTGCATGATCCGGAGTTCACTGTCTGCGTCTGAAACGGTCTGGGCCTTCCTCAGTTCTTCCTTCATGGAATACTCCTGATCCTCAAGGCGGCAGGCCTGGAACACCAGGATCGCTTTCGGGACATATTTGGTGAGCCACGATCCCTTGGACATCATGGCGTCACGCAGGTTCTTGATGGAAAGATCGTACTGCTCGTCTGTCGAGAGCTGTGCAGTTACGTAAGCCACCGTCCTGTCCGCTCCGTCAAGCATGTGCTTGACAATCTCGTCTTGGGAATAACCGTCATAGTAGCCTTGGGAATAAGCCTCGTAGGTTTTCCTGTAGGCGGTGTTTGCAAATCCGGTTTCGTCTCCTGCTAAAGCCTGGTCGATGAAGTCAAAGACTGTCTCCCTATCTTCTTCAGTTTCTGTGTAGAAGTCTGAATCGCTCTGGAATTCAAGCGTTGTTGTACCGTAGGTTAGGATGAAGTTGAGGAGGTCGCGCTCGGCCTTGGCCATGATTCTGTTCTCTTCTAGCCCCGACAGACTATTGTCTACAGTCGAACTCTCGGCCGGAGTTGCCGCCGGGCTTAGGCCGTACTCAGCCGCAGCGGAGCGAGGATGGACTCGGCCGGGCCCGGACGGCAATCCGGCGTTAACTCCGCTATCAGGTCCGACGTTGACATCGACCGAACGACGTTCAGCCGCCTTGCGTTCTGCGATGATGTTTTTAGACCTTGTGGAGCCGACACGTTCCTCCAAGGCATCGCGCCGGATGTCGAACTTCCGGCTCAAGAAATCGATGTAAGTCTCTCTCTTGACAGCGTCGGGAATGTCAGCCACCGTGTCGGCGATGTCATTTATCACGGCAGCCCTTTTCAGCGGATCTCCAGCCGCATCTTCCATAAGGAGCGAGCTCTTGAAATCCACGAAATCCTGCTCGGCACCGGAAAGGAAGTCCTCGACTTCTTCCAAGGTATGCTTCCTTGAATATGAATCCGGATCGTCTCCGTCCGGAAGGAGGACCACCTTGACATCCATCCCCTGCCTCAGGAACATGTCTATTCCCCTGAGTGCGGCCTTGACTCCTGCGGAGTCACCGTCATACATGATGGTGACGTTCCTGGTGAAGCGGCCGATCAACCTGATCTGGCCTTCAGTCAATGCCGTGCCGCTGGAAGCTACCACATTGGTAATGCCCAGCTGGTGCATCGACAGGACGTCCAAATAGCCTTCGACAAGATAGCACTTGTCCTTCTTGGCCATCTCTGTCTTTGCGAACCAGATTCCGTAAAGGGACTGGTTCTTGACATAGATTGAGCTTTCTTTCGAATTGACGTACTTTGCGTAGGGCTTCCCGTCTTCCTTGGATTTCAGGGTTCTTGCTCCGAAAGCAATCACCCTGCCGCTCACAGAATGGATGGGGAAGATGACCCTCTCTACAAACCTGTCGTGAAGGTTTTCGCTCCCGTCATATTGCGCGCAGAGACCTGTCTCGAGGAGATATTCATCCTTGAAGCCCTTCTCCTTGGCAGCATCGGTAAAGGAATGCCTGTCAGAAGGGGCCCAGCCCAGTCCGTATTTCTCTATGGTCGCATCTTCCAGGCCGCGGGTGTGGAAATAATTAAGACCCACTGCCTTGCCTTCGCCGGATTTAAGCTGCTCCCTGAAGAAGTTCCCTGCATATTCGGAGACCAGGATCAGGCTCTCGTTCCGCTGTCTGGCAGCGATGTCCTCTGCGCTTTCTTCCTCTTCGACAACTTCGATGTTGTACTTCTTGGCGAGGTACCGCAGGGCGTCCGGGTAGGACATGTGTTCATGCTCCATGACGAAGCCTACGGCCGAGCCACCCTTGTGGCAGCCGAAGCAGTAGTAAATACCCTTGGCTGGAACGACGTGGAACGAAGGAGTTTTTTCATTGTGGAAAGGACAGCATCCCCACCATTCGGCCCCTCGCTTCCTGAGGGACACGAAATCGCCTACCACCTCTTCGATCTGGGCGGTATCGAGGATCTTCTGTACGGTTTCCTGGGGGATCATGGTTTATTCGTCGAGGTCGTCCGGATCGTCAATCCTTTCATATTCAACCTCACGGGCATCCGCAATGCCTGAAGCGTCAATCTTTCCGGTCTCAGGAGAAGCCGTGCTCGAAGGCGCAGGGTTCCTGCGGATCTCGTATTCTTCCCTGGCCCTGCAAACCCTCCATGTCGAAATCAGTTCGGAGATTCCATAGATGGTGAGGAAGCAGCCTGCAATTATGCTCATCACGTTGATGGTGAAAGGATTGAAAAGCAGGAAAGCTCCACCTGCGATTGCGCAGATCGAGAGGATCAGTGAAGAAAAGCCTGCTCCGAGCAGGGACATGGCTCCGGCCAGCACGATGAGCTGAAGGGCACCGAACAGGATGAGGGCCATGCCTATCAGGTAGACGATGAACCCAGCGATCCACTGGGGGTTGAAAAACAGGAGCAGACCAAGGATAAGGTCCAGACCTGCATTGACGATCAGGAGCTGGTACATCCCCTGCTCCTTCCTCTTGATAATTCCGTAAACAAGTGAAGCCAGTCCGGCAGCTATGAGCAGGATGGCAATGATCTTGACGACCAGGGTCGGGGCGTTGCTGCCAAAGATCATGACTATACCTATACCAATGGCAGCTATAGCCCTTGTGATGCTGTCAAACTTAGTTTTGTAACCTATTGTGAACATTTCAGATGTGACCGTTAGAATTACAAATTTAATAAAAATTGCTATATTCGTAAATATGTTTTTCGACACTCACAATCACAGCCAGTTCTCGTTTGACGGAGGGGCAACAACCGTAGAGAAAAGTGTAAGGGCCGCAGTGGACAAAGGTTTCGGAGGAATATGTTTTACCGACCACTGTGATTATTATGTTCCGGAAATGAAGGCGCAGTTCGAGCCTATTGTCTGCGAAGTCTTCGATGTAGGAGCCCAGCAGGCTGAGATCGACCGTGTCAGCGCCATGGTGGCTGAAGGTGCTTTCGGGAGAGCTGCTGCAAAGAAATTCAAGGTTCTGAAAGGAATAGAAGTCGGTCTTGACGAGCACAGCAGGGAGCTTAACCGCAACCTCCTGGCCGCCCAGCATTTCGACCAGGTCATTGCTTCGGTGCATTATCTTGAAGACACGGATCCATATTTCGGACCTTATTATAAAGGTAAGAACTGGAAAGAGGCTTACGGACGTTATCTCGAGACCTTGCTGAGGGAGATGAAGCGTCTGGAGGACTTTGATGTAATGGGGCATTTCGATTATATCGTCCGTTATGCTCCATATCCCAAGGAAAGCATCCTCTACAGAGATTTCCCCGGCCTGATCGATGAGATCCTCAAATATCTGATCGAAAACGGGAAAGGTCTGGAAATCAACACCAAGACCTATAGGGCTTATGGGCTCAGGACCCCTCAGCTGGACCGTGACATCCTGATCCGCTACATGGAATTAGGGGGAGAGGTCATCTGCCTCGGATCCGATTCACACAAGGCCGAACAAGTTGGAGCGAAGTTTGACTATTTCGCCCAGTACATAAAGATGTTCGGATTCCGGCGCCTGGGCCATTTCGAAGGCCGCAAGCTGAAGATGGTCACTATCTAAGATGCGACTTCGCAGAGGAATTTAATCCTGACCAGACGTATTTCAAGGTCGTCGTAATCGGCACCCAGTTCTTCCTTGGCTTCTTCCAAGGAGTCTGAAGTTGCTTCGTTCCTGAAATAATCAAAGATTTCGTCTACTATGTCGTCATCCACCATCTGGCGGATGTAGTAGTTGATATCCAGTTTGGTCCCGGTTGAGACAATGGCTTCTATTTCCGTGAGAAGTTCGTCCATTTCAAGGCCTTTAGCCTGGGCTATGTCCTCCAGGGACAGTTTCCGGTCCACGCTCTGGATGATGTAGATCTTGTCGGATGACCTGGTAGGAGCGGATTTGACCACGAAATCATTTGGCCGTATGATGTCGTTCTCTTCTACATAGTTCTTGATGAGTTCGATGAATTCTCGGCCGTACTTCCTGGCCTTGCCTTCTCCGACTCCCTGGCAGGCATGGAGCTCCTCGAAGGTGATAGGATAGAGGATGGACATGTCTTCGAGGGCTGGATCCCCGAAAATGATCCATGGCTGCAACTTCAGTCTCTTACCCATGTCCTTCCGGAGCCCTTTAAGCATTGACAGGAGAGTCTGGTCACCACCGCCTCCTTTCTGGGCGGTACGGTCGTTCACCGCGTCTTCGTCATCATCGTCGACATAGTCCTTCCCAAGGAAGATCCTGTCTTCGACCAGGCGGATTTCGTAGGGGTTGGCAAAGAACGTCTCTCCCTTGGCGGTGACATAGATCAGGCCGTAGGTCTCTATCTCCTTCTCAAGCAGATGGATCTGAAGTCCCTGGTGGATCACTGAACTCCAGAATTTCTCGCTGTGGTTGCTGCCCGAGCCGAACAGAGGCAAGGTGTCGTGCTTGTAGGACTTCACCATAGCATTGGACTTTCCTGAAAGGATAAGTGCCAGGTGCTCTATCTTGAAATGCTCCGGGAGGGACTTGATCAGCCTGATCACAAGGCACATTTCCTTCCTGCCGTCAAAGGTGGGCTTGGGATTGATGCAGTTGTCGCAGACTCCGCAGTTGTCCCTGGGATAGTCCTCCCCGAAATAATTCAGGAGCATCTTCCTGCGGCACTGGTTGGTCTCGGCATAGGCTACCGTCTCCATGAGGAGCTGACGTCCGATCTCCTGTTCGGAGATGGGCTTCCCAAGCATGAATTTCTCCAGTTTCTGGATATCCTTGTAGCTGTAGAAGGTGATGCAGTCGGACGGTTCACCGTCCCTGCCTGCCCTTCCGGTCTCCTGGTAATATCCCTCGATGCTCTTGGGAATATCGAAATGGATTACGAACCTTACGTCAGGCTTGTCTATCCCCATTCCGAAGGCTATGGTGGCGACAATGACGTCTACATCTTCCATCAGGAAGCGGTCCTGGTTCTCCGCCCTGGTCTTGGCGTCCAGTCCGGCATGGTAGGGGAGAGCCTTGATCCCGTTGATGGTCAGCAGGTTGGCCATCTCCTCCACTCTTTTACGACTTAGGCAGTAGATGATGCCGGACTTCCCTGGATTCTGCTTTATGTAACGTATGACGTCCTTTTCCGGATCCACCTTGTCCCTGACTTCATAGTACAGGTTCGGCCTGTTGAAGGACGACTTGAAGACGGTGGCATCCATGATCCCCAGATTCTTCTGGATGTCGTTCTGTACCTTAGGTGTGGCTGTGGCAGTGAGGGCTATGACCGGAGCCTTGCCTATGCTCTGGATCATGCTCCTTATCCGCCTGTATTCCGGCCTGAAATCGTGACCCCACTCTGAGATGCAATGAGCCTCGTCTATGGCGTAGAAGGAGATGTTGACTTCTCTCAGGAGATCGACATTTTCTTCCTTGGTGAGGGATTCAGGGGCAACGTACAGAAGCTTTGTGACTCCTGAGAGCACGTCCTTCCGGACCTCCTGGATCTGGGCCTTGCCAAGGGATGAATTGAGGAAGTGGGCTATTCCGTTCTGCTCTTCCACGAATCCCCTGATCACGTCGACCTGGTTCTTCATCAGTGCGATCAAGGGGGAGATGACGATCGCGGTACCGGGCATGACGAGGGCTGGCAGCTGGAAGCAAAGAGACTTTCCACCACCTGTGGGCATGAGCACAAACGTGTCTTTCCCTTCCAGAAGGTTGCGGATAATGGCTTCTTGATCCCCCTTGAAGGAGTCAAATCCGAAGAATTCTTTCAGTTTGGAGTTGAGGACGGTGGAATCTATCTCCATAGATTGGTATTATTTATCTTGAAATTTAGTCATAAAAATCCGTATAAGCAAACTAAATGGATTTAAAAAATCTCAATCTGAATATTTTTTGCGATATTTGCGCTTGACTTACAAGCATTCAGATATGCTTGAAAGTGATTGAATACAAGTAAAATGTTATAATTATGAAGACAATCAATCTGTTTGCAGCTTCGGCAATGCTCCTCGCAGCCGTCGCATGCAGTTCCAACAAGCCGGCAGGAAATGGCGCCGGTGCCGACAGTACAGCTGTCGCTCCAGTCGTAGAGAATGTTGTTTCAGCAAATGGACTCCTCCCTTCCAAATCCGAAATAGACACCGTCAGCTATCTTGTCGGAATCAACTTCGGCTCTTTCATAAAGGGTTACAACCTTGGAGACCTCAATTACAATGAGATCAAGAAGGGTATCAATGATTTCATCAACGCAAAGGGCAACCAGACCAGCCCTGATTTCGTAAAGCAGTTCAAGGTCAATCCTGAGGAGATGAACAACATCCTGCAGGCTTTCATCGAGAAGAGGAACGCCTACACTGCAGCTGTCAACAAGGAAGCCCAGGCCAAGTTCTTTGACGAGGTCAAGAAGAAGGCAGGCGTCCAGTCTTCTCCTTCCGGACTTGCCTATCTTATCAAGGAGGCAGGCAATGAGAACGAGAAACCCGGAGCACAGGACACTGTCTTTGTACACTACAAGCTTTCCCTCAAGGACGGTTCTGTCATCGAGGAAGTTACTGAAGACCAGCCTTCAGTTATGCTGACTCTCGACAGGGTCATCCCCGGATGGACCGAGGGTCTCCAGCTCATCGGCAAAGGTGGTAAGGCTACCCTTTATGTTCCTGCAGAGCTTGGTTACGGTGAGCGTGGCTCCAACGCCATCGAGCCCAACACTCCGCTGGTGTTCGACATCCAGCTCGATTCCATCAAGCGTTTCGTTCCTGTTGAGTAATCCACGATGGCAGCACTTGAAATAGAGGGCAGGATCTCCCAGAAGTTCCCCAAACAGAACGGCCAGAGTACCAGGGGAGCATGGACCAAGCAGGATTTCATCCTTGAATATCAGGACGGATCCTTCCCGGCTCAGGTCTGTTTCACTTCCTTCGGCACCGACAAGGTTGCCGAGTTGGACAGGTTCCAGGTCGGAGACGAGGTGAAAGTCTCTTTCAACCTCAGGGCCAGGGAATATAACGGCCGCTGGTATAATGATGTACGAGTATGGCGCCTTAGCCCTGCCGGCCAGGCGGCATCTCAGCCTCAGCCGTATTCCGCACCTCAGGCACCTCAGGCCCCGGCTCCGTCAATTGACGACATGCCTGCCGAGGACGATTCCAACGACCTTCCGTTCTAAAGGCTGACCCATTCGATTGTTTGATCACGCCGCCACCATGTCAGTTGTTTCTTGGCATAGTGGCGCGTGTTTCTTTGTATGAGGCGGACTGCCTCGGAGAGGGGAATCTTGCCGTCAAGATATTCAAAGATTTCCTTGTAGCCGACAGTCTGGAGGGCCTGGCAGCTGCGGTAGGGAAGCAGGGACCGGACTTCCTCCACCAATCCGGCGTCCATCATTGCGAGCACCCTACGGTCTATCCGGTCATACAGTTCTTCCCTGGGGCGTTCAAGGCCGATTTTCACTATCTCGAAATCCCTTTCCTTCCGTCTCCCCGTCTTGAATGAGGACAGAGGCTGACCCGAGACCTGATAAACCTCAAGGGCACGTATGACCCTCTGGCTGTTGCGTGTGTCGATTGATGAATATGTTTCCGGATCCCTTGCCTTGAGTTCGCCGGCAAGGCTTTCGATGCCCTCATCTTCGAGGCGTTTCCAAAGTTGGTCCCGTACTTCCCGGTCCCCGTCGGGTAGGTCGTCAAGTCCGTTGCAGACGGCATCTATGTAGAACATCGAACCACCAGTCATCACAAGGGTTTCGTGACCTTGGTTGAACAGGTCTCTGATCAATGCAAGGGCGTCCTGCTCGTAGTCTCCGGCAGTATAGGCGCTGGTTACCGGTATGGTCTGGATGAAGTAATGCTTCACGGCTGCAAGCTGTGAAGCATCCGGGACTGCAGTCCCTATCGTCATTTCCTTATAGATCTGCCTCGAATCGCATGAGATCACCGGCGAGCCATATTCCAAGGCTCTGCGGATGCTGTAGTCAGTCTTTCCTACAGCAGTCGGCCCAAGGATTATTTCGAGCCGGCGGGGCATGACCTAGAAGTCGAGATCTTCAGTACCGTCGAAAACTATCTTTCCGTCCTCGTCGTCATCCTCTTCTTCCTCGTCATCATCCTGGTCATCATCGTCACCGTCGGCACTGTCGGAAGAAGCTGTACCGATCGCCGTTCCCCAGTCCGGTTTCTGTCCGGGGAGATGACGCTGGGAATCGGGAAGGTCCTCGAAGGCTACATAGCCGTTCTCGAACTCGATGGGGTTGGGGCCTTTGGACTCGATGACCGCAGGAGCGGTCCCCGGCCTATCCTCGATACCCTCGGAGGTAATGATGACGCTCTTCTTGTTGGGAACGTCGTAGAAATATATGAATGAGGAAACTCCAGCTTCGACGGCATCCTGGACCGTGACCTTGTCAACTGTCCCCGCTCCGAGGTCGAACAGGCCGTAACGTGCAACCACGTTCCCGTCGGCCGAAAGAGCCTTGAACATAATTAACTGGTCCTGTGGAAACTCCATGTCGGCACGCATCTGCTTGTGGAAAGAGTAGAGGGTAGTGCTGCCGTCCATCTGGTAAACCCTGAAGAATCCTTTGATTCCTGCAAGTGTGACTCTGAATTGATAAACCATAAAACTCAAAAGTTATTCAAAAGTACAAAAAATCCTGCTGCGTTGCAAAATAATGTGAAAAACGCTAATTTCGTAAACTGAGAATGAACGCATCCGAAAACATCATCCGTGACTCCTACAAGAGCATTCCCTGCCCTTCGGAGGGACTGTTCAAGGATAACGGCAGTCGTTTTCTCTCATTTGCCTATCCCGTTGAAACAGAGGAGGAGATAAAGGAAATCGTGGCTGAATTGAAAAAGAAATACCACGATGCGCGGCACCATTGCTACGCCTATCGACTGGGTTATCTCGGAGACCGTTTCAGGGCTAATGACGATGGGGAACCTTCTTCATCTGCAGGGCGGCCTATCCTCGGTCAGATCGATTCACGGGGACTCAGTGACACCTTGGTCGTGGTGGTAAGGTATTTCGGTGGTATAAAGCTGGGCATTCCGGGCTTGATCAGGGCTTACAAGACGTCTACGGCCGAAGCGCTCGACAAGGCGGGAGCGGTGGAAAAGATCGCCGGCAACTGGTACAGGATCAGTTTCGGCTATTCCGGGATGAATGCTGTGATGAAGATCCTCAAAGACATGGACCTGCGCCAAAAGGACCAGGATTTCGGAAACGAGTGTACCCTGAAGGCCTGGGCCAGGCTGTCTGCCAGGGAGGATTTCCTGAAGAGGCTTTCAGGGGTGGAAGGTTGCGTGGCTGAAATAATTTAATAACATCATAACAAAATGCCTAAGAGTCTGATTTCAATCCAGGATTTCTCGAAAGACGAGATACTCCACATCCTCGACGTTGCACAGGAGTTCGAAGCCCACCGCGAGCAGAGTTTCCTCGCAGGAAAAGTTGTAGCCTGCCTGTTCTTCGAACCTTCCACCAGGACGCGCCTTTCCTTTGAGGCGGCAGTCAATAGATTGGGAGCCAGGGTTATAGGTTTCCCTGACAACCGCAACACAAGCCAGACCAAGGGTGAGACCCTTGAGGACACCATCAAGATAGTATCCAACTATGTGGACATGATCGTGATGAGACATCCCATGGCCGGAGCCGCTGACATTGCAGCATCCGTAGCTTCTGTACCCGTGATCAATGCCGGTGACGGGGCCAACCAGCATCCGACCCAGACTCTCCTTGACCTCTATTCGATAAAGAAGACGCAGGGGAGGCTTGAGGACCTGGAGATTGACATGGTCGGAGACTTGAAATACGGCCGTGCGGTCCACTCTCTTGTCGATGCCCTCAGGCTTTTCAATCCGCGTTTTACCTTCACTTCTCCCGAGGAACTGGACATGCCGAAAAAATACCTTGAGATGCTCGACAAGGAAGGTATCCCGTACAGGCAGGTCGACAGGATCGAGGATGGAATCGACACCTGCGACATCCTTTACATGACTCGCGTCCAACAGGAGAGATTCCCAGACATGGATGAATACAACAAAGTCAAGGATGTCTACCGGCTTACCGCATCCATGCTTGATGGCGTGAAGCCGGGCATGAAGATCATGCATCCCCTGCCCAGGGTAAACGAAATAGCTACGGACGTAGACGACACTCCTTACGCTTATTACTTCCAGCAGGCAGGAGGTGGAATGTACGTCAGGATGGCCATCATCTCCTATTTGCTCGGCTTCAGATAATTCGAAATAAATTAGTTTATTACTTTAAATATAAGTAACTTTACGGCCGTTAAGGTTTTAATTTGGAATCATCCTAATTACTAATAGTTATAAATTAAAATATTTAAAATGAAAAAGGTTCATGTTTTCAATGCTGGCCCCTGCCTTCTGCCGCAGGTAGCCATCGACAATGCCATCGAGGCTTTGAAAGACTTCAAAGGCACAGGTGTTTCCGTACTCAGCATTTCCCACCGTACCAAGGAGTGGGACGAGACAATGGATGAGTGCCGTGCCCTGTGGAGGGAACTTCTCCACATTCCTGACACCCATGAGGTCGTGTTCCTCGGGGGCGGTGCTTCACTGCAGTTCCTCTATGTAGCAATGAACTACCTTGAGAAAAAGGCTGCCTATCTCGAGACCGGTGTCTGGGCCAAGAAGGCTCTCAAGGAGGCAAAGGGCATCGGAGAGGCCTACGCCCTCGCCAGCTCAGCCGACAAGAACTATTCCTATATTCCAAAGGGCTATGAGATCCCGACCGACATCGACTACTTCCACATCACTACCAACAACACCATCTACGGTACCGAGATCAAGGAAGACATCGACTGCCCCGTTCCCCTCATCGCTGACATGAGCTCCGATATCATGAGCCGTCCCGTGGACGTCAGCAAGTACGACCTCATCTACGGTGGCGCCCAGAAGAATGTCGGTCCTGCCGGTGTAATCTTCGCCATTATCAAGAAGGATTCTCTCGGAAGGGTCTCCAGGTACATCCCTACGATGCTTGACTACCGCACCCACATTGACAAGCTTTCAATGTTCAACACCCCTCCCGTGTTCTCTATCTTCATGATGAATGAGACCCTGAAGTGGCTCAAGGGTATCGGTGGAGTCGAGGCTATCCACAAGATCGACACCGAGAAGGCCAACCTCCTCTACAATGAGATCGACCGCAACTCCCTGTTCGTCGGAACAGCCGCCAAGGAAGACCGTTCCATCATGAACGTCTGCTTCGTCATGGCTCCCGGCTATGAGACTCTCCAGGATGAGTTCTTCGCCTTCGCCAAGGAGCGCGGCATGATCGGTATCAAGGGTCATCGTTCTGTCGGTGGATTCAGGGCTTCCCTGTACAATGCCTGCACCGTCGAGGACGTCCAGGCTCTCGTAGACTGCATGAAGGAATTCGAAACCCTTAAGAAGTAACTGGATATGAAAATATTGGTTGCAACACAGAAGCCTTTCTCCGCGGCAGCTGTCGCAGGGATCAAGGAGATCGTTACCAGCGCCGGACATGAGTTCGCCACTCTTGAGAAATATGCCGATGCAAGCGAGCTTATCGCTGCAGTCGCTGACGTCGACGCCCTCATCATCCGTTCAGACAAGGTGACAGCCGAGGTGCTCGATGCTGCCAAGAACCTCAAGATAGTCGTCCGTGCCGGTGCAGGTTTCGACAATGTTGACCTCGCTGCCGCTACCGCCCACAAGGTGGTCGTGATGAACACTCCCGGTCAGAACTCCAACGCCGTGGCGGAACTGGCAGTTGCCATGATGATATTCATGGCCCGTACCCAGTTCACCCCTGCTACCGGAAGCGAAGTCCAGGGCAAGCGCCTCGGAATCCAGGCTTTCGGCAATGTGGGCCGCCTGGTCGGTGCAAAGGCAAAGGCTCTCGGCATGGAGATCCTTGCCCTCGACCCGTTCCTCACTCCTGAGCAGATCGAGGCCGGCGGCGCGAAACCCGTCTTCAATCTCGACGAACTCTATTCAGGTTCGGACTATGTCTCCATCCATATTCCCGCCCTTCCTTCCACCATCAAGAGCATCGGTTACGACCTGATCACCAAGATGCCGAAGGGAGCGACCCTGGTCAACACCGCCCGTAAGGAGGTCATTGACGAGGAAGGTCTGGAGAAAGCCCTCGAGGAGCGTCCTGACCTCAAGTACGTCACCGATGTCATGCCCGATAACTACGAGACTCTCCGCGAGAAGTTCGGACTCCGCGTCTTCGCTACACCCAAGAAGATGGGAGCACAGACCGCAGAGGCCAACATGAACGCAGGCCTTGCAGCCGCCCGTCAGATCTGTGACTTCTTCGCCACCGGCAACACCCGCTTCCAGGTCAACAAATAGTGTCATTCTGAACGAAGTGAAGAATCTATGGTACGAGTAAAACCCTTCGCGGCAATCCGTCCGCCCAAAGATATTGTCACCGAGGTGGCTGCCCCGCCGTATGACGTGCTGAATTCAGCTGAGGCCAAGGAGATGGCCGGAGAGAAATCCCTCCTCCACATCACAAAGCCTGAGATCGATTTCGATCCCATGCTCGAGGACCATGACCAGAGGGTCTATGACAAGGCAGTCGAGAACTTCAAGAACTGGCAGGCCAAGGGATGGCTCAGGCGTGACGGCAAGGAATGCTATTATGTCTATGCCCAGACCATGGAAGGTCGTACCCAGTACGGCCTTGTGCTCTGCGCCCACACTGATGACTACGCCACCGGTAAGATCAAGAAGCACGAGCTCACCCGTAAGGACAAGGAGGATGACCGTATGGTCCACGTCCGCATCCAGAACGCCAACATAGAGCCGGTCTTCTTCGCCTACAAGGACAACGACATCCTGAATAAGATAGTCGCCCAGACCGTTGCCCGTGAGCCCGAATATGATTTCATCGACGAGAACAACTTCGGCCACAAGTTCTGGGTCATCGACGACGACAAGACCATCGACCAGATCACC
>Ga0129310_1000378_pt1 | contig 56410 bp, 50 predicted proteins | sample Go1ome_2_FD_94433 | JGI IMG/M metagenome (GOLD analysis project Ga0129310, IMG submission 94433) | Western lowland gorrila individual fecal microbial communities from Wisconsin, USA - Go1022A metagenome | ecosystem: Host-associated > Mammals > Digestive system > Large intestine > Fecal | place...
AAACTGGGTGCTTATAGGTTCATTATAAGGCAAATGTATGAATTTGTTAAGGTACAAAGTGGAAGTTAATTCCGCAAATTTACTAGAATAGTCTACAACTGGAATTTAGTTTTTCATTTAAGTAATGATAAAAAGTATGATCCTGCCGTCCCTGGCAGATAACCCGTCCAATCCCTAAAAACAAGATATTTCATGGGATTTATTTCTAATAATAGCTTGACAACCATATAAGAAAGTTTTATAGTGAAATTAGAATTATTCTAATTTTAATTTTATCTTCTAGGAAGATGAAAATTGCAAGGCAGAACTTGATGCAGTCTTCCTTAAAGATCTTCAATTATTAAAAAAACGAGGGATATAACATGACTCGCTATGGACAGAGTATATTGGAAATCGTTAATTGTACAGATGAACACATGACCGCGGAACAGATATTTTTTACACTGAAGAAGAAATTTCCCGCCGTGGTCATGGCAACCGTTTATAATAATCTGAACAGTCTTTACCAGAAGGGAATGATCCGCAAGATCAGCGTGGAAGGCCAGCCGGACCGGTATGATAAAAACACCAGGCATGACCATTTAGTCTGCCGCCGCTGCGGAAAACTGGCTGATCTAAACCTCTCAGATATGACTGCTGAACTGGAAAAGCAAGTGGGTTTCAAGATCGACATCTATGACCTGAAGATATACTATCTCTGCCCCGAATGCCGTAAAGCATAACATTCTACTGCAGATGTATTGACTGTCCGGAAGAACCATTTATCAGATGCAAGCGTATGCGGGCGCGTAACCCCGTAAATATAAATACAAAGGAGAAAATATCATGAGGAGTATTACAACATTGGATCTGCAGTACGCTCATAGGTTCTACGGTTTTAAGGGCGAGGCGCAGTATCTGCACGGACATACGGGTATTTTAACAATCGAGGTGGAGGATTCAGTGGAGCCTGGTGTTAACATGGTTTTCCCATGTAATGAAATTCAAAAAACAGCCTGGGCGCTGTTGAAGAATTTTGACCATGCCCTGATCTTAAGAGAAGACGACCCACTGCTACCCGCAATCCTTGGCGTGTATGAGGCACAGGGTATCCGCGATGGCGCTCCCAACAACCAGATGAAGGGACCGGCATTCAAGACAGAGCTTGCAACCGCATATCCGGAATGTCGGTTAGTGGTTACAAAAGAGACTATGACAGTTGAAGGAATGATCAAGATCGTCTATGATCTTCTGAAGGACAAGCTGAATATTGCAAAGATCACCTTTAGCAGCGGCGTCAATGCTGCGTCAGAGGAATTTAAACCCACCCTTAAGGTGGACCGCTGCCCGCTGTGCGGCATTGCCCTGAACGAGAACGGCGTATGTCCCAAGTGTGGATATAAGAAGAGCTGATATTGATTCGATTGCAAATAAGACGGATGCCATACAGTTGTATGGTGTCCGTCTTATTTCGTTTCGTTCGATTGACTATTTACAGGATCAGCTTATTATCATGTTGTTGACAGCCTTACCCATTACTCTGTTTGATATAACTGAACAGATCTTTATTTACACTCACTTGCCATGGTGATATACTGAATCTGCAAGACTAATATATCAATCGCCAGACCTCTCCGTCTCCTAAAGTACCACTATAGCTGCAATAAAACGGCCTGGGTAAAATACCTTCTTTATATCAAAACACAACCAGTGTTATATTTTAAGAATGAGGAGAAGATAAGTTGAAAACAAATTTCGTTGTACCTTTTATAATTGCTATTTTTATTTCTGGTTGTGCTGAAGCACAATCAGGAATCAGAGGACAAAATGTTAATGATTACACAGAAGAAAAATCGGTTGTGATAGAAACAAGTGATCAAGAATTAAATGTTAATTTGTATTACCATTCAATATCGGATATATCAATTTTATTTATATTCCTTTTTCTTATTCGCCAAAAGTTCTACTACTGCTCTTACTGTTTTTTCGTCCATTTACAATACCTCTATTTCAAAATATTAATAGTCTCTAGGCTCATACGCCTCGCACATATCGTCATAGTCCGTAAACAACCCATCATAATAGCTGTCAGCGTTTCCACATAACCAGTCTGTACGGCTGTCTATATCCAGTTCATGCCATTTGCATGTCCCGCAACATTCCTTATCCATGCCTTCCTCCTCCAAATATTAAATACTCCTGATATCAGTTTGTTGACTACTGAATCCATGCTTCCGCTGTATCAAAAATTAAAACTATTAAATATATGATTGTAAAATCATTAACATAGATGTATACTCTCGTTATAATTCTTAATTGTGAGGTACTTAATATGGATAACAGTACAAAGCTTTTTATTTTTAATAATTATTTCATTCCTGTTTTAGTCATTCTATTTTTGGCGGGTTCATGTTACATTTACTTAATAAGTAAACTTAAAAAAACAACTAAAAAAGAAGTACTTGCATCCTTGAATAAGTTAATCAAATCTTTGAAGATACTCATTATATTTTGTTCTGTTTCAGTAGCTTTTTTAGTTCTAATGTTTTTATTATGGTGAAAATGTTAATTTAATCCTCCTTAATTCCCCGCCCGAAGCAGTTCGGGCAAATTTCAGTCTCATAACTCCAGTACCACTTTATGGCACTGCTCACATACGGCAAACTCCTGATCTCTGAATTGTTCGTCTACATAGGTTTCAGGGTGCTGCCAGTCCACAGAATCAAATACAACCTGCGCAATTTCCTCTTGCTCATTACACATTGCCAGAAAATCGCGGTGGGTGTACTTGCTATCAGACTGCTCCGGAATATAGCAGACTATATCAAGACCGCTGTCATATGCCTCATTATTTTTATATATCATTCCTTGGCCATAAAACTCCCTTTGAATTGTCTCGGCTTTATTCCCTATGGCAGGTATATATTTTCCGACTACCATTTAGCACCTCTCGTTTTCTTAAAGTATCAGTTTAGGCAAGTAAACGATACCACCGGGTCTTCATTTCGGCTTGTATGCTTTGCCCCCGGTTTTGCTCTCCTGTCCAGTGTGTTCCGCCAGCTTCTCCGTCACACAGGAAACCGTTGGCCTTCAAACTGGTTCCCGGCTCACTCTGTAAAATATAGGTGATAATCTTTCGATACCCCATATCCTTTGCGATCCGGCAGCACGCCCCATATAATATGCTGCACGCATTGTATGTACCATCAGTACATAATCTATTGATTTCGCAAGTCAGGCCATCGTCAAGATATCTACTCACCGGTCTACCACATACCGCGCAGCCTATAAGTTTTTCTCCCTCATATAATCCGACAGAAAATTTATGACCGACTGTCGCTTTGTGATGGCGGTGATTTCGGTTGATAAAGTCACTGGCCTGACGAAATGTCATCGGTTTTATTTCCGTGTTCCTCACCTCTTCCAGTTACGAAAAACTTCAACTTAACAGCCATATCATAAAGATTGTGCCGCATACGATTAGAGCTGCCATTATTAATCCTGCATCTGTCATGTCCTTATCCTCTCGTCACACTCTGCTTCCAGCTTATTCATTTTATTAAAATATCTGTCGTGCCCTGTGTCCCGAAACCATTCTTCCGCCTCCGCATATGCTTTTCGGTTTTTCTCCATTTCCTGAGTTCTTTTTAACACGGCATTATCAATTACCTTCTGCATCTGATTTCCTCCTCTCACGCCGGAAAATTCTAATCTACAGTTATTGTATTTAGACATTATTCCTAATCTTATCTATAAACCACTCTACAGGCATTCCATTCTTTAACTGCTCCATTTTATCAAAACACTGTATAGCTATTTCATTAGCAGTTTTCCGGTCATATCCTTTATTGATTATCATCTGTATTGCCTTTTCCATGTTATTAACAGTTCTATATTTCATATTAACCCCTTCATTCCTAAATCGAACCGTTCTTTTATCTATAATCATCAATACAATTAACTGGAACATTTAACTGTAAAGCCAATTTCTTTTTTGCGTTCCAAACAGTATCAGATTTATCTCATTATTTTACTATCTGTTTGCATTGCTCTAAAAGTTCTTCCATGGTTACAAAGGATTCTTTTCTCTTCTCAAAGAAAGTGGCTTCGACCACATTATAATCACGCATAGGAATATCAATACTATCTGATTCCATTTCATCAATGAAATCCATGATAGTATCATATTCACACTTCTTTATTTCTTCATTTTCATTGTTATATCTAATCTTTAAATCTTTCATAAACCCATATCCTTTTCATTAAAATCCGTGTTTTGTATCTGAGGAAAAATGGTATCATACATAAACAGAACCTCCTCGTAAAGGTAGCAGTTAACAGTAATAACTACCTTTATGAGGGGGGGATGCGCATCAAAAATCCGCTTGCGGAAGACGCGAAAGAATGGTATTCTGTTCATAGGCAGTGGAGGGTTCCGTATTCAGTTGTTTGTGTGGTAACTTAACAATACCGAATTACAGAAGTATTTTCCACTGATATTTATTGATTCTTGGAAATATAAACTGCGCCACAGCCTTGGCAGGCTGTATTGGGGGAAGAGATGTGTTTTATATCATAGTATTACTTTTTGTTATATCTTCTACCTATGTTTGTTTATCTATAGGGTGCGAATTAAGAAATTATAAGTCAGGGCATATGTTCATTCGGGCATTTCAAGCAAAAACTACATATCAGCGTTTTTTTACATTACTTTATCGTCAAGATCAAATAAAACGCAGAGATATGAAAAAGTTAACTTATATTGGTTATGTAGGAGTTGTTTTATCAACAGTAGCATTAATTATAATTGTTATTATATCAGTATATTTATCTTTCAAAAATAACGTTAACGTAGCGTATATTTTAGTGTTATTTGAGATGTGGGGAATGATAAGCAGTCTTTGGGGAATCCTGGCAATGATAATTCAAGGTATTGATAGCTTATTGAACAGGTTCCATTAGTTGTGGCATGACACACAATAATGAAAAATATTACATTTACATTTTATCATATTAATTATGCAGCTCAACACCCAGAAGTTTAAACCAATCATTGAATGTGCATTAACAAAAAAGGTAGATTGACTTTTCTATCTCTTTCATTGTTTTCAAGCAGTTCTCATACTGTACACTCACTTTATCAAACGCCTGATTGTGCATATCCCAGACAAGCATTTTAAAATGGTCCGATACCATGGCATTTATACAAAGCACCATAAACAGGAAAGAATCTCCAAAAAATTGCCGATTTGCGAAGTTTTCTATAAAACAAAAAAGCAGCCTTAAACGGCTGCTTAAAATCAAAATAGTTACAGTTGGGTAGCTATGGGTAATTTTTCATCAAATACAGATTGATGATATACAGAAGCCCCTCCTATTTATGTACTTTCTTTAATGGAGCATACGGGATTCGAACCCGTGACCTCCACACTGCCAGTGTGGCGCGCTCCCAGCTGCGCTAATGCCCCGACCAGAAGAATATATCATAAATACACTCTAAAATCAAGTATTTTTTACTATTTATACCTTTTTTCTTTCATTTTCTTATTTTGCCTCATTTTGTCAGGTCGTAACTCTCACCGATCATCCGCTTAATGTCCTTGTCAGGCACCGTGCCGTCCAGCACCACCGTGTTCCAGTATTTCTTATTCAGATGATATCCCGGCCTCACTGCAGTAAATGCATTGCGCCAGAATTCGATCCACTCCGGGGCGCATTTCAGGTTAATGCATACCTCATCATTTCTGCGGTAGATCCAGGCAAACACCTTTTTATTCTTCCTGTGGCGTATCACCGCCCACTCGTGGTCACGGAACGGATAATCCTCATAAACGTCCTTGTACGTCAGGCAATATTGGATCAGATCCTGCTTTGTCTCCATCCGTACCCTCCTCCTCCGTATATTCGTGTACTCCTGGAATCCCAGCCGCAAAGATAGGGGCCGAGGAGACTCCGGGAGTACAACATTATTCATTCTTTTAAACTATATCTGCCTCTGTCCGCTGAAGCCCTAATACCACCTCACCATAGGCAGGCTGTTGTTCACGCCCTTACTCACCAGCACCTGATGCAGGTCGATCACCCCATTATGAAAGGTAGCCGCACAGGAGCACAGATACAGGTCCCACATGCGCACAAACTCCTCGTCAAACATTTCCCTTATCTCATCCTGGTGTTCTTTAAAATTCTTCTCCCAGCACAGCAATGTCCTGTTATAGTGATTCCTCAGGTTTTCCACATCCAGGATGTGGAAATCATGCTCTGCCATCAGGGAAATAATCTCTCTCAGGCTGGGAATAACGCCTCCGGGAAATATATACTTTTTGATCCACGGATCACCTGCATGTTCCTTCTGGCTGCTGATAAAGTGAAGGAGAAAGACACCTCCCGGCTTCAGGACCTTATCCATACAGTCCAGAAATCTTCCGTAGTTTTCCCGCCCCACATGTTCCACCATGCCTACGCTGACTATACGGTCAAACTTCATGCCGCTTGAAGGAAGATCCCTGTAATCCATCAGCTTTACGGTTAACAGGTCTTCCAGCCCTTCCTCCTTAATGCGGTTTGTAAAACCTTCATACTGTTCCCTGCTCAGGGTAATACCGGTTCCATGGATGCCATATTCCTTGGCTGCACGGATCAAAAGAAAGCCCCACCCGCATCCCACGTCCAAAAGACTCATTCCTTTTTCCAGTGACAGCTTCTTCAAAATGTAATCAGTCTTGTTCACCTGTGCCTGGTACAATGTATCTTTTTCCGTCTTGAAATAGGCGCAGGAATAATTCATGGTTTCGTCCAGCCACAGCCTGTAGAAATCATTTCCAATATCATAATGGGATGAAACCTCCGCCTGCTGGTTCTTCTTGGAATTGGAGGGATGGAGCAGCTTTTTCAGCCGTGTCTGGTTGACTGAAAATTTATCCATCTGTCCCAGAAAATGGTCCAGCGCCTCATACAGGTCGCCTTCCACCTCCAGCCTCCCTTTCATATAAGCCTCCCCCAGTGCCAGGGACGTACTGTCCGTCAATTCCTTTACCGGAATATTGTCCCGGATATTAACTGCAAATATAGGGTTTCCATGACCGATCCGGTCCTCGTGTCCTTCCCATTTCAATAAAAAGGGATAATCGGTAAAACGGTTTAGAAAATGAACCATGGCTCTCTCTTCTAACATACTGGTATGACACATCCTCTCTGTCAATCTTTATTTCTTCCAGTATTATCCCCTTTTGGAAACAGAATATACAAAACCCCAGAGAGCAATATGCTCTCCGGGGCCCTGTTTTATAGAATTAACTATTCACTATCAGGATTAGTCATTACCATATAATGTAACCAGCTTCTCTAAGTAAGCGTAACGCTCCTTAGCCTCTGCCTCGTTACGTGCGAACAGCTCAGCTGCTCTCTCAGGATTCTTCATGGTCAGGGACAGGTAACGAACCTCACCCTTCAGGAATTCCTGATAATTGTCCATCTTAGGTGGCTTGGAATCCAGGGAGAATTTCTTCTCAGCTGCTGGGTTGTAACGGAAGTTATTCCAGTAACCGCACTCTACAGCCAGCTTCTCCTCTGTCTGAGCCTTGTCCATACCCTTCTTAATACCATGGTTGATACATGGAGCATAAGCAATGATCAGAGATGGTCCCGGATAAGCCTCTGCCTCGGCAATTGCCTTAACAGTCTGAGCCATATCAGCGCCCATACAGATCTGTGCAACGTATACATAACCGTAACTCATGGCAATACCAGCCAGATCCTTCTTCTTGGTGTCCTTACCGCCGGCAGCGAACTGTGCAACAGCACCTGTCTTGGTTGCCTTGGAGGACTGACCGCCTGTATTGGAGTAAACCTCAGTATCATAAACCATGATGTTGATGTCCTTACCGGATGCCAGCACGTGGTCTACACCGCCGAAGCCGATATCGTAAGCCCATCCGTCACCACCGAATACCCACTGGGACTTCTTAGCCAGGAAATCTTTATTCTTTACAATGTCTTTGCAGGTTGGGCAGTCAATGCCGTCCAGAGCTGCAACCAGCTTGTCAGAAGCAGAGCCGTTGAGAGCACCAATACCAAATGTATCCAGGTATTCCTTGCATGCAGCCTTAACTTCATCAGAAGCCTGCTCACCTGCCATTACTTCCTCAACCTTAGCCTTTAAGCCGTCTCTGATCGCGTTCTGAGCCAGTAACATACCGTAACCAAACTCAGCGTTATCCTCGAACAGGGAGTTGTCCCATGCAGGACCCTGGCCTCTGGAGTTAACAGTGTAAGGAGTAGATGGTGAGGAGTTGCCCCAGATAGAGGAGCATCCTGTTGCGTTGGCAATGTACATTCTGTCACCGAACAGCTGGGTGATCAGTTTTGCATAAGGAGTCTCGCCACATCCTGCACAAGCACCTGAGAATTCAAGCAGAGGCTGCTTAAACTGGCTGCCCTTAACAGTGTTCTCTTTGAACTTGGCAAGAACTTCTTCCTTAACCGGCAGGGACTGACCAAAGTCAAATGCTGCTGCCTCACCCAGGTTCTCTTCCAGGCTCTTCATCTCCAGAGCCTTGTTGCCCTTCATACCAGGACACACATTAGCACAGGAACCGCAACCGGTACAGTCTAACGGAGAGATGGTCATGGCAAACTTGTAGCCTGGCATACCAGTCATATCCTTCATCTTCATATCTGCAGGAGCCTTAGCTGCTTCATCAGCAGTCATGGCAACCGGACGGATTACTGCATGAGGACATACATAGGAACAGAAGTTACACTGGATACAGTTCTCAGGAACCCATGTAGGAACCTTAACTGCAATACCGCGCTTCTCATATGCAGAAGAACCGGATGGTGTGGAACCATCTGAATAATCTACAAATGCGGATACAGGCAGGTTGTTGCCTTCCTGAGCGTTAACCTTGGACTGGATATTGTTAACGAAATCAACTACATCCTTTCTTCCATGGCTTACAACTGCATAGTCAAGACCTTCGTCTTCACAATTCTTCCAGCTCTCCGGAACCTCTACCTTGTGAACGCCCTTAGCGCCTGCATCGATAGCTGCCCAGTTCTTCATAACCACATCTTCGCCCTTACGTCCGTAGGTTGCCTTTGCAGCAGCCTTCATCAGCTCGTTTGCCTTCTCTGCAGGAATGATACCTGTCAGTTCAAAGAATGCGGACTGAAGAATGGTGTTGATACGTGTTGGTCCCATGCCTGTCTCAATACCGATCTTAACACCATCGATGGTGTAGAAGTTGATGTTGTGATCAGCAATGAACTTCTTAACCTGGCCTGGCAGATGCTTCTCAAGGCCTTCCTTATCCCATGGGCAGTTCAAAAGGAATGTACCGCCGTCAACCAGCTCCTGAACCATGTTGTACTTGCGTACATAGGCAGGATTGTGGCAGGCAACGAAGTCAGCCTTGCGGATCAGGTAGGTGGACTTAATAGGAGTATGTCCAAAACGCAGGTGGGACATGGTTACGCCGCCTGACTTCTTGGAGTCATAGTCAAAGTATGCCTGTGCATACATGTCTGTATTATCACCAATGATCTTGATGGAGTTCTTGTTTGCACCTACGGTACCGTCAGCACCCAGACCCCAGAACTTACAGTTGGTGGTTCCTTCCGGAGTGGTTACAAGAGGTGCGCCCAGTTCCAGTGACAGATTGGTCACATCATCCACAATACCAACGGTAAATGGAGACTTGGTGGTGTTCTCATATACGGCAACGATCTGAGCAGGTGTGGTATCCTTGGAACCTAAGCCGTAACGGCCTGTAAGGATCTTAACCTGATCAAACTTAGTTCCCTTAAGAGCAGCAACAACATCCAGGTACAGAGGCTCGCCTAAAGCGCCTGGCTCTTTTGTTCTGTCTAATACGGAGATAACCTTAACGGTATCAGGGATTGCATCGATCAGTGCCTGTGCACAGAATGGCCTGTACAGACGAACCTTAACAACGCCGACTTTCTGTCCCTGCTTAGCCATGTAATCAATGGTCTCTTCAATGGTATCATTAACAGAACCCATGGAGATGATCACACGCTCAGCATCCGGAGCGCCATAGTAGTTGAACAGCTTATAGTCTGTACCGATCTTAGCATTAACCTTGTCCATGTACTCCTGAACGATTGCAGGTAATGCATCATAATATGGGTTGCAGGCCTCTCTTGCCTGGAAGAAGATGTCGGGGTTCTGGGCAGATCCTCTCTGGCAGGGATGGTTTGGATTCAGGGCATTCTTACGGAACTCGTCAATGGCATCCATATCAACCATATCCTTCAGTTCATCATAATCCCAGGTCTCGATCTTCTGGATCTCGTGGGATGTACGGAAACCGTCAAAGAAGTTGATAAAAGGAACTTTGCCCTTGATAGCTGCCATATGGGCTACTACAGTCAGGTCCATAACTTCCTGTACACTGGACTCGCACAGCATAGCACAGCCTGTCTGACGACATGCGTAAACATCGGAGTGGTCACCGAAAATAGATAATGCATGGGTTGCAAGTGCACGGGCGGAAACCTGAATCACGCCTGGAAGCTGCTCACCAGCAATTTTGTAAAGGTTTGGTATCATCAACAACAGACCCTGTGACGCTGTGTAGGTAGTTGTCAGCGCACCTGCTGCCAGAGCGCCATGTACAGAACCTGCTGCACCAGCCTCAGACTGCATCTCTGTAATCTGCACTTCACGACCGAAGATATTGGTTCTTCCGTCTGTGGCCCATTCATCTGTGGCTTCTGCCATAGGTGAGGATGGGGTAATTGGGAAAATAGCCGCAACATCGGTAAATGCATAGGAAGCATGAGCCGCTGCGTGGTTACCATCCATGGTTTTCATTTTTCTTGCCATTTTGATTTCCTCCTACAAATAGTGAATATGTATATGTAATGGTATACATGTGAGTCCGCCTCCGGGGCATAAAACCCTATGCAGACTGACCTGTCTACTATTATAGCAATTATTTAACAAATTGCAAATGCTTAATCGCAATTACTCCAAAAAATACAATATATATCATTAAAAAATTATAAACTCCCACAAAAAAGAAAGGGCTGCTGTTTGCGTGTCAATACTCGGCATGATCCTTCTATAAGCTGTCTTAATGACAGCTGGGGGGAGGAATAAATCAGGCTTTCCAACAGGCTGAAGGCGGCCCCGTCCTTCTCATCCGGGTTCTCGGGCCCCTCCATCTCTGATTTCCGAACAGGAGATGTTCTTCTTGCGGATCCGTTCTAATGGCTTCGAGCCCGTGCTCAAGGATTGGGGAATCACTTTCTTTTGATTTCATTTTCTTTTTCATAAATTGTTTATTCCCCTCCACTTATTTGGGCGCCGAACCAAAGAAAAAGGAACCAAAAATACGGTTCCTCTTTCTCATAGACACTATTTGTTAAATTTTAAATTATTCCTGTTTCAGGGGAGCAACGATCACCGCATTGTCGCCTCCCGGTCCGGCGGAACCGCTGCTCTCTGTCCCTGGCGCGGATGGTGCCGGGGATGAGGGTGCTGTGGTTGGCGCCGCCGTAGGTGCCGCGGTGGGATCCACTCCCGGTCCGTTCTCCTGCGGCGTGCTCTCAGCGGGCGGTACAACAGCATTGTCGCCTGGAACATATCCGTCAGGCATTCCGTCCACGGTTGGGATCGCTGTATCTGCCGGCGGAGTGGTCTCCTCAGGTGCAAGCACCACGCCGGTGGTGTTGCGCAGGATAACGGGAGCATGGCCTTTGTATGTGGTCTTGTGGTCCAGTTCCCTGGACACTTCCTTGCCGTCCTTGTAGATCACCTTGTACGTCTCCCAGCGGCTGCCCATGGTACCGGCGCTCTTTTGAACCTCCACCCCCGGCTGGAGCGTCTGGTCCTCCTGGTAGGTGGGAGCCGGCGGATCCAGGTCCTCCACTTTTTTGGACTCCAGGTCCAGCTTCATTCCATCCTCCAGAATGGGGATGCCGTAAATGGAAACCGTCATCTTCTGGTCCCCATAGCTGGCCCTGATGCCAATGGATGTGCTGGTGGTGTTCTTAAACCGGAAATCCGGCTGTTCCCAGCTCACGGTTGCATCCTGCCCCGGTGTAATGTAGTTGGGTTCAAAGGTATGGGAGCGCCTGAAGGAAATGCTCTCCTCCCCAAGTCCGGAGCGGTATACCGCATTGTACAGTGTGGTGGAAACCTGGCACACGCCGCCGCCGATCTCCTGGACTACTTCCCCGTTATTATAGGCAGCGGCCCCTTTATAGCCCTTTGCCTCTGTTCTTTGTCCCACTGCGCTGTTAAATGAAAACTCCTCCCCCGGATGGACTACGGTCCCGTTCAGGGCTTCCGCCGCCAGCCTGATGTTGGTGTTGCGGTTCTTATTGGCCGTTGTCTTAGTGGTAAATGTACTAATGGTCTTATATTTTTCCTTTGCCGCAGCGGCACTGATATCAGGTGTGGTCTCACTCCCCGTGGCCTTGATGGCAGCATCAAACTTCTTATCCTTCATTGCCTGGACAATATCCTGTGCCAGCTGTTCCTGGTTAATGGAGAATCCGTTCTCCTCTCCCTTAAACACAAATTCGCCTTTTTCCTTGTCAAAGGAATCAATGGAGCCGTTTTTTGCTTTCTTATCCCACTTGGCTGCGCAGGCGGCTGCTTCCTTGGCGGCTGCCTCTTCCATCCCATCCATATCAAGGGTATAGCTTTCCTCCGGCTCCCCGCCATATATCTCTTCCAGAAGTGCGTCTACTTTTTCAGCCACCAGGTCTGTCACATCATAGGTGCTGTCACCGTATGTAACCGTCATGCTCCATGCATATTCTTTTAAGATCGCATTTCTCGCCTGGTTCCTGGACATGCCGGTGATGGTAATGCCGTCCACCTTTACTTCCTTCGTGATCTCGGTTTCCGTAGGAGCCGCCGTGCTGGTCTCATCCGGATTTCCCATCCTGCCCTTTGCCTTCAGCACCAGGGCTATACATGTGATGAGAACAAGGAGCACCACTCCAATGGCTGCTATCTTCTTATAATCAGGTCCCTTCTTTCTTCTGTGGGCACTGTTTCTCCTGGCATTCTGAGCCGCGTTCATCCTGCCGGCCTGTCCTGAGCGGTAGGAGGATGAACCGCGGGAACTTCCGCCCCCTGAACTGCTCCTGCCTGTATTTCTAGCGGAGTGTCCTCCGGTACTTCTATTATTATTAACCTTTCCCCGGCTTCTGCCAGGGTTGGAGGTTCTGCGTTCTCGGTTATTCTCTAATTGATTCATCTTATTCACCTGTCATTTCCGTCCATCAAAATATTCACAGATTGTAGTATAACATACTTTATGTAAAATGGAACCGTCTTTTTTGTTTTTTTTCCGCCAATTTTACTTATTGTGAAATTCATGTTACTATATATAAAGCAAGTATTATCAAGATGTTAAAAATTGGTTACATTTGGAGGTTTTACCATGGGATTTGTGGATCTGCACGTTCATTCAAACGCATCTGACGGCACCTTCTCACCGTCTGAGGTGGTCAGGCTGGCTGCCCGGACCGGACTGGACGCAATTGCGCTGACCGATCACGACACCACCGCCGGAATTGCCGAAGCATCCCGGGCCGGCGTCCAATATGGTGTGGAGGTCGTCCCCGGCATCGAGGTATCCAGTTCCTACCAGGGACGTGAGATCCATATCCTCGGATTCTTTGTCCATCCGGAAGATCCCGCACTGGAACACGTCCTGGAACAGTTCCGCGAACGCAGGGATGAACGGAACAGGGAAATGCTCCGGCGTTTTGCTGCGGACGGCATCATTCTTACCAATGAGGAACTGTGCGCCGGCAACCCCAACACGGTCATAACCAGGGCACATGTGGCCAGAGCGCTTCTGGCCCGGGGACTTGCCTCCTCCATGGACCAGGTATTTAAAAAATACCTTCAGTATGACGGGCGGTATTGTCCTCCCAAAGCTTATTTGTCTCCCGGCGAGGTTATGGATGCACTGCTGTCGGGAGGAGCATTTGTGGCCCTGGCCCATCCCTTCCAGTACAAACTGGGAGACAAGGGTACGCAGGAGCTGACCGCGTTCCTGGCCGGTATGGGCATGAAGGGGCTGGAAGTATACCACTCCTCCCACAACCGCCTGGAAAGCATGAAACTTCAGGCCATGGCTTCCGCTTACGGGCTGCTTTCCACAGGAGGCTCGGACTTTCACGGCAGCAATAAGCCGGATATCGCCATCGGCTGGGGCAGAGGCGGATTAAAAGTGTCCTCCCTGCTGTTAGATGATATAAAAAAAGCCCGCCAATCCTAGTTTTTTTATCTAATATTGTAATTGTGCAGGGGTTGATATTTTGATATAATCATATATGTTAAAAGATTAACCAGGCTTTTCCAGATTTGGAAAAGTACTACAAACAGGAGGAATTGCCGTGAAGATCCAGAACATAACTGATGTAGAGAAGTTTTTTGAAGTGGTAGACCAGTGCAAGGGAACCGTGGAACTTGTGTCTCCGGAAGGCGACCGTATCAACCTGAAGTCAAAACTGGCCCAGTATCTGTCAATGGCTACAATCTTCTCCAACGGATATATCAAAGAATTAGACTTGATCGCACACGAAAAAGAGGACATCGAACGTTTAATCAAATATATGTACCAGGGAGAATAAGGTTTTGATCCAGACAGCCCGGAACTTGAGAACAGTTCCGGGCTGTCTGTCATTTATGCTGCTTTACCTGTCCCGGGGCCATGATCTTAAATTCTCACCCAAGGCATCTTTAACCATTCGATAAAATGTTCCCTTTCCAATCGGCGTTGACTGTTCAAAGGGCATTCCGTCCATTTGAAACCCTGCTTTTTCGTAACAGCGGACCGCCCGTTGGTTCCATGTCCTGACTTCTAAGCACAACGGCTTACCAGGATAGAGTGTTTGGGAAATTTCAGCGGCCAGCATAAGAATTTCCTCTCCATATCCCCGTCCGCATATCTTTGGATCAACTCCTATTCCTATGGATACTTCCTTTTCTTTCTCTAAAATGCTCGTGAATCCGATCAAACGGTCCCCGTCACAGTATGTATAGTAATTTTGTGCCCTCTCCGGATTTCCGAAGGCGGTCCTTTGTTCTTTTTGTTCCCGGTATGGCGGCATATTATATAATCCGTATTCGCCTTCGTATTTCCAATTGCTAATGATCTCTTTTTCCCTTTCATCCATCAGATGATATTTAAGCATAATGCTGCGTCCTCCTTAAACCTGCAAATGGCAGCCATCAAAACCGCCTCCGCAAATTTCGATTTCCTCCTGTAAGCCGCACAGCCCGGAACTCATGGCAAGTCCGGGCTGTTTTTGTTATTTATTTCTTCTTCCGGCTGGTTCCTGACACGTTTCCGGCTGTCCCCGTGGGTGGAGCCATCCCCTTGGCACCAGGTTTTCCCGAATCCAGGACTGACTGCGTTTCGGCCCGGGCAGTCTGAGGCCCGGCCTGTCCATACCCACGTTCCCTCTTACGTATCTCCCTCACATTCACCTCATCCCTTAACAAGGCATATAGGACGGAACACAGAGGGATGAATATGAGCATTCCCACGATCCCCATCATGCTGCCGCCCAGGGTCACTGCCACCAGCACCCAGATAGAGGGAAGCCCAACGGAATTGCCCACCACATAGGGATAGATCAGATTGCCTTCAATCTGCTGGAGCACAAAAAAGGTAATGGTAAAAATAAGGGCGTCCATGGGATCCACCATCAGCATCAGGAACACTCCCACTCCCAGCCCCACAAAGGCACCGAATATGGGGATCAGGGCTGTAAATGCAATGAGCACCCCGATCAGCAGCGCGTAGGGAAGGCGCAGCAGGCTCAGCGCGATAAAGAACATGGTTCCCAGGATCACTGCTTCCACACACTGCCCGGTCAGGAAACTGGAAAAGGTCCGCTCGGTCAGGGCAGTGATCTCCACTACCCGTTTTGTCACAGCCTCAGGCAGGAACGCGTTCAGCAATTTTTTCACCTGACGTCCCAGGGTTTCCTTTTGTAGAAGGATGTAGATGGCAAAAATGAATCCGATCAAAAAGGTGGATACCCCGCTCACAATGGAGATGGCCGCTGAAAAGGTGGTGTTCAGCATGGTGCCTGCACCGCTTTTTAAAAATGCCACCATGTCCTGCAGTATCTGCTGCCAGTCGATCTCCACATTGTTTAAATATTCCAGCATCTGCGGGTAGCTTGCAAACAGACGCTCAGCTTCGGCCTGCACCCCTGCAAAGAAAAGAGGCACGCTGCTCTGAAGGTTTAAAAATGTCTTGACCAGCTGCGGCGTCACAACAAAGGTAACCAGAAACAGGATGCCCGCCACCAGAAATATGGTCATCACCAGACTCAGCGGGCGTCTTAGTTTACTATTTTTTCCAAATATTGTCATGTGACGTTCTATGTTGCGCATGGGCACATTTAAGATAAATGCAATGGCTGCCCCCAGTATAAACGGCCATGTAATGTGAAACAGAGCTGCCGCCACATCAAACAGCCGCCTGTAATTGACCCCTGCCACCACCACGACCACGGTGAACAGGATCAGTCCTCTGATTTTTTTAATTGTATCCCGATTTAGTTCCATATTATCATCCTTTATTTTCACTGGGCGCCCGTTTCCATTAACAGGGCGCTCTCTTCCAGGAACACCTTTGTCACAGACTGCCTGTCCGCCCGAAAGGTTCCCTGGGACATGAGGGCGCTTCCGCCGCCCCGGCCGTTCAGCCGCCGGTTCATAGCCTTGCTCAGGGCACGCATATCACAGCAGCCGCTTCCCAGGGCATACTGATATTCCTCATTTCCATTGCCGGGGGAGCAGACCATTACAATGCTTCCCCTTTTCCTCTCATATAAAAGGGTGGACAGCTGGCGTATCTGCACCATATTCAGTCCCTCCTCAAATAAAGCCAAGGGCGCTTCTCTCTCCGGGTACTGCTCTGTCCTGAGGGAAAAGATCTGTCCATACAGGCGGCCCATGAGCATTTCCCTGTCCTGCAGATCGTTCTTAAGCTTTTCCACTGCCTCCGGCACCAGGTCAAGCCTGGCTGAGAGAAGGTTGGAAAGCCTGGTCTCATCCTTCAGCCTGTCCCTGTAATCCAGAAGGGCCCTGCGGCCGCAGAGCAGAAAAATGCGGACGCCGCCTTTGTAGTGGATCATGCTCCTTATCTTAATGATGCCCACTTCTCCTGTATTTTCTACATGTGTTCCGCAGCAGGCGCACATATCCGCATCCGGTATTTCCACGATCCGCACCAGTCCGGTCAGTTCCTTCTTGCTTCTGTAATCCAAGGAATCCAGTTCCTCCTTGTCAGGATACAGAACCTTTACCGGGACATTGTCATACACTGCCTGGTTGGCTTCATTCTCCAGCTGATCCAGCTGTTCCGGAGTGATGGGGCCGTTAAAATCCACGGTCACTTCCTCCGACCCCATATGGAACCCTACATTATCATATCCAAACCGCCTGTGGACCAGCCCGGACAGGATGTGCTCCCCTGTGTGCTGCTGCATGTTGTCATACCGCTTCTGCCAGTCAATGATGCCCTCTGCCAGTGTTCCCGGTTCCAGGGGCGCTGCCAGCTCATGAATGATCACATCCCCCCTTTCATGCACGGAAAGCACGGCAACCCCGTTCAGCGTTCCTGTGTCAAAGGGCTGTCCTCCTCCCTCGGGATAAAAGCCTGTCTGATTGAGAACAGCCAGCCAGGTGCCTTTCCCGCTTTTCTCACACTGTTCTATGGTACACATAAAAGACTTCACATAGGGAGTCTGGTAATATAATCTGCTCTTATCCATCTTATAAGCCCCTTTTCTTTAATGCTTTCATGATTATACTATAGATTGGCTGGTTGTACCATTTAAAATTTTATAAAAATATTTGAAAACCAGGAAACATGAGCAAGCAGGGGTTCATATGATACAGTGTAATTAAACTTTATATGGAGGAACTAACATGAGTGATGTAGCAGCAACAAACTGCGGTTGTGACTGTGGATGTGGATGTGGAACAGGAGGAAACGGGTGCAACCTGATCTGGCTCATCCTGATTCTGTGCTGCTGTGGCGGAGGCGGCGGTGGATGCTTTGACCACAACAACTGCGGAGGCGGTTGTGGATGTGGTTGCGGAAGTGGAAGCGGCTGTGATTTTATTTGGATCATCCTGCTTCTGTGCTGCTGTGGTGGCGGCGGTGGCGGCTTCTGCTGCTAATTCCCACCTCTGAGAATCCTCTACAAAAGACAAATAAAACAGGGAGTGGCTTCATCACTCCCTGTTTTTTCTATTTTTCAGAGCCTGCAGAACCAGGAGATCCATAGGCATTGCCGGTTCCCCGGTTCTTGCCTCCATATCCTTTTCTGCCCTGCTTTCTTTTCAAACATTCATCATCTATCTCATAAACCGCGTTTCCATCGATCACTAAACGGCTATACATGGATCTCACTCTCCTTCCATATTATTAATATATGCAGTGTCCAGGCTTTGGCGCATCCAATCACTTCCCAACTCAAATATGTGGCATTGTTTGCCGTCCCTTTGCATAAACTTAAGCAAAGAATGAAAAGGCCGGTGGAAAGATATGAACCCATCTGATGACTATAAACTTACTGATTTGGATTATCTCATAGGGGACCACCATCTGCAGATGATAAAGGCTGCCCTCCCCTACCTGGGCGTGCAGGAACAAAAAGCCATATCCCTTTTTGTAAAGGCGCAGGAGCTGCGAAAGACAGTTGAACTTTTTGAAACCGAGGAAGTGGCTTCCATGGGCATATGCTCCCTGGAAAGTTCGGAAGGGACCGGGTCTTTGCGGGATCTTCTGAAAGCCATACGGCCCTACGGCAATCCCATGGAACGGGATATGATCGATATGGCCCAGAATTTCATGGACGGCCAGACTCCCATGGACCAGATGCGCAGGTTCCTGACACCGGAACAGCAGTCCCGTTTCGAGACCATGGAAATGATGATGACCGCGTTCCAGGCCATGTCGTAATCACATCTTATTTAAGAAAGGATACATAACAGTATGGATGCAAACTGGAAAAAAGATCCACGCCTGAAATCCATGAGCAAGGAAAAGCTTGCCCTGCTCACAGAATTTGCGGACCGCATTGAACACACGGAAAAAAACAAGCTGATGGAGGCGTTCATGTCCATTAATCTGGAAGCCAGGCAAAAGGGGATCCAGTTTAATGACAAGGAGACAGCTCTCCTTGTAACCATCTTAAGTTCAGGCATGCCCTCTACTGAAAAGAAGAAACTGGATATGCTGAAAATGTTGTCAAAAAAAATGGCAGGGCCGCGCTGATCAGGCGCCCCCTGCCTTAGAAAATATCAAATGATCCAACTCAATGATTCGGACCCTGTGTCCGAATCATATGTTTATCATTTCAGCTGAGTTATATCAGCGGCGATCACGATCCTGGTCTTCTCCGTGGCTGTCTGCACCAATTCCTTGGCCCTGGATTCAGGAAGCCGGATGCAGCCTGCAGAACCATTATCCGCTGATGCGGTAAAACAGTGAAGGAAAATAGCCGATCCCTTTCCCGGCACACGGTCCGAATTATAGTCCAGCGCAAGGGCATAATTATAGTAGGGAGAGGCTGCCGCCAGATTCTCAGCCGAGTTCCAGGACCGGGAAGTCACGGACGTATTCACCAGCTGATTATAGTAAGAGCTGGAGGGATCATCCACCCAGTAATCCCCCTTTACCACCTTATGATAGGGAAGCATGCTGCCGGGATCCTCCTTCAGGCCAAAGGCCATGGTAAAACCATAGGTGCCGGACGGGGTCTTGCCATCCCCTTCCCCTTTATCCGAGGTGATGCCTCCCCGTCCCACAACGGATGCCTCTTTCCACACCAGTTCAAAGGAATCTTCAGACTTGGCGTAATAGTAAGTATCTGCATTGCACCCGCCGGTGCCCACCACCACGATCATCTGGTCCGCCTCCCTGGCAGCTTCCAGATTCTGGGGCTGAATCACGCCGTCCACCACGGCCGGAGCCTTTGTATCCCGGCTGATCTCCACCATCCCGGGGCCTCCTCCCTTATCAGCGCCCTGCACCCCCTGCACCAGGACTGCCGCATACGCCGTACCGGCTGTTTGCCCTGGTGGCGCCGCTGCCGGGACTGCCGCTGCCAGGACCGCCATTGCCAGGACCGCCATTCTTCTATATCGTTTCATATGGAATCTCCTCTTCATATGGAATCTCTCTTAACATAAAATTTCTTTTCCTATTATAACCTGCACCGGTTATAATTGGTATTTCTTTTTTCTTACAATTCTCTTTGTAAGGAACCTGATTCCGACCCAAAAAATTGTTAATAAAATTTAACTTGAACATATCCTAAGACCGGCCTATAATAAATCCAACATTACATTCAAGGATCCTATTTTCAGGTGATTTCTTGAAAGGAGGCGCGCATATGCAGTTATTGATCATCATCATTCAGGAAGTTGACTACGAACGGCTTTCCAGGGAATTCATCAGGCACCGGATACTGGCTACCAAGTTCTGTACCGAGGGACTGTATCTGAACAAAAAGAACATCACACTGATGGTGTGCATTGAAAAAGAACGGGAAAAGGAAATTCTGGAATATATAAAGAACAGCTGTACGGAACGGGTGGAGGAACGCCAGGTATCCGAATATAACGGTCAGATGTTTGTGGATACATTAAAGGGCGTCAAGGTTGGAGGCGCCACTGTATTTACAGCAGACGTGGACAAGATACTGAAATTCTGATCCTGAGTTTCAGCTTCCGGTCAGGGAACCGGTTGAACAGGACAGCACAAGGAATGGCATGCCGCAGACAACACGGCATGCCATTCCTTTTATCAATCTCTGTTACATAATCCGCGACCGCTTTTATTTGCAGACAATATTGATGATCTTGCCCGGTACGTAGATTTCCTTTACAATATTACCGGCCAGCTTGTCCTTAACAGCTTCCCTGCCGGCTGCCAGCGCATCCTCTTTGGAAATGTCGGCGGGCAGATGGATCACGGAACGGGTCTTGCCATTTACCTGGACCGCCACCTCAATCTCATCATCCTTCATGGCTTCCTCGTCACATTCCGGCCACTGGGCATGGAATACGCTGTCCGTGCCGCCCAGCTGCTGCCACAGTTCTTCTCCGATATGAGGGGCAAAGGGTGCCAGGAGAATGACAAATGTCCTCAGTGTCTCCTTGTCAATGCCGCCCTCCTTCTTTGCCAGATCGATCATCTTGTTGTTGTATTCCATAAAACCGGAGATAACCGTATTCAGGCTGAACTGGTTAAAGCGGTACTCAATATCGTATACCAGTTTATGGCGCAGCTTGATCATTTCCCTGGTGGCCTCTATCTCCTTGTCTTTGTTGTCCATCACAAGGTTCCAGAATCGGTTCAGGAACCTGGAAACGCCTTCGATCCCCCTGTCGTCCCACTCTGCATCCAGTTCAGGCGGTCCCACAAACAATTCATACAGCCTTAAGGAATCACAGCCATAGTCCCTTACCAGATCGTCAGGGGATACCACGTTGCCTTTGGACTTACTCATCTTGATTCCGTTTTTGCCCGTGATCATGCCCTGGTTAAACAGCTTCTTAAAGGGTTCGTCAAAGTCAATGGCCCCGATGTCACACAGGAATTTTGTGTAAAAACGTGAGTACAGCAGATGGAGCACTGCATGCTCTACACCGCCGATATACATATCAACCGGCAGGTACTTGTCTGCCTTTTCCCTGGATACAAGCTCCTCTTTATTATGGCTGTCCACATAGCGCAGGAAATACCAGGAGGAACCAGCCCACTGGGGCATGGTGTTGGTTTCACGTTTGGCAGGCGCCCCGCAAACCGGGCAGGTGGTATTCACCCACTGGTCAATGGCTGCCAGAGGTGATTCTCCTGTTCCGGTAGGCTGATAGCTCTCCACCTCGGGAAGCCTTAAGGGAAGCTCTTCCTCAGGCACAGGCACGCAGCCGCACTTGGGGCAGTGGATAATGGGGATGGGCTCTCCCCAGTAGCGCTGGCGCGAAAATACCCAGTCGCGCAGCTTATAGTTAACCGTCTTGTGGCCGAATCCCTTTTCCTCGATCATATGGGGCGCTTCCTTTTTAAGGACAGCTGACTCCATGCCATTCCAATCACCGGAATTGATCATGATGCCGCTTGCCTCCGTGTACGCCTCGGTCATATCTTCGATCTCAACGCCGTCCTTTGCAATAACCTGTACAATGGGAAGGCCGAATTTCTTTGCAAACTCAAAGTCCCTGTCGTCATGGGCAGGCACGCACATGATGGCTCCCGTGCCGTAGTCTGAAAGTACATAGTCGGACAGCCAGATGGGTGTCTTTGCGCCGTTTAACGGGTTGATGGCATAGCTGCCTGTAAACACGCCCGTCTTATCCTTGGCCTGCATACGGTCTACATTGGAGCGCATGGAGGAATCAAAGATATACTGTTCAACCGCCTCCCTGGTCTCATCCGTGGCCAGGCTCTTGGCCAGCTCGTGCTCAGGGGCAAGCACCATAAAGGTGGCGCCGTACAGGGTGTCCGGTCTTGTGGTGTAGACCGTGATCTTCTCCTCACGTCCATCAATGGGGAAATCCACCTCTGCGCCATAGGATTTACCAATCCAGTCTGTCTGCATCTTCTTAACTTTCTCAGGCCAGTCCAGCTTGTCCAGGTCATTTAACAGGCGCTCTGCATAGGCAGTGATCTTTAACATCCACTGGCGCAGGTTCTTTTTGGTCACGGCAGTGCCGCAGCGCTCGCAGCAGCCGTTTACCACTTCCTCATTGGCAAGGCCGGTCTTACAGGAAGGACACCAGTTAATAGGGAACTCCTTCTCATAGGCCAGGCCCTTTTTGAACATCTGTACAAAGATCCACTGGGTCCACTTGTAGAAATCAGGGTCCGTGGTGTTGACCTCCATATCCCAGTCATAAATGGCGGCAATCTGTTTGATCTGCTTTTTAATATTGGAAATGTTGGCTTCCGTGGATTTAGCCGGATGAACCCCCATCTTGATCGCGTAGTTCTCAGCAGGAAGGCCGAATGCGTCCCAGCCCATGGGATGGATCACATATTTTCCCTTTAACAGCTGGTATCTGCTCCACACATCGGAGATTACATATCCCCTCCAGTGGCCCACATGAAGGCCGCTGCCTGACGGATATGGGAACATATCCAGACAATAATACTTTTCTTTCTTGCCATCATTGACATTGATGGGCTTTTCCTCCCAGTTTTCACGCCACTTTTTCTCAATCGCGCTGTGATTGTACTGTGTTGCCATAATTTCATTCCTCCATTGGTTATCTCAGGGCAGGTGAACCATATAACATTCGGGACTTCTTACCCGCAGTGCGGTTCCGGCGGAGCGTTTTTTATATCATAGGGAACTCCAGAGAAATCTCCTATGATATAAAAAAGCCCTGCATCTCTATCCTCTAGAGACGCAAAGCCAATGTCCTCGCGCGGTACCACTCTGGTTCATGCCTTCTGACGCATGCACTTGTTCCTCTTATAACGGTAAGGGTTCCGTCCTGTCCTACTGAGATCCGATCCCGATGGGACATCTCCTTTGGGCCAGGCTACTCCAGGGCCAGTTCAACAACCTTCTGTCACCGGCTCACACCAGCCGCCGGCTCTCTGTATCCATAGGGTTATCTACTATTCCCTTTCTGCGTATTTGCACTAAAGCATAATTTAGCACATTTCCATGACAGTGTCAACCTCTACAGGCGAAAAAAGTCAGCTGCTGTCATCTCTGACCAGGCCGCTTTATAAGGGGTTCTGGCGCACCGGGCTGTCCGGGCATGCCGGTGGGGCTTAGCCGCCTTAGCCCACTTGGCCGGCGTCTCATGTCTGGAAGGTTTGGCCGGACCTCCGATACGCGCCTCATCTGTGAAAAGGACGCAGTAACCTTCCAGGTCACGGATCCATCCCCTGTCAAACCAACCGTACTGTAATCCTTCAAAACTGTAAACAGCTCCTTCAACAATATAGGCCGCTGGCGTTCCGTCAAACAGGTAGATGTGCTCCCTGTCCTTATCCAGATACGCTGCCGGCATTCCTTCCTTATTATAAAATGTCATGTCCCGGTTCTCCCATTTTCTTTTTTACAATGGATTTATTATACTACGCCCTTTCCCCACATTCAATCTTTATCTTTTCTTAACATTTTTCTAACGCCCCATTCACTTGCTTTGACCGTTGTCCCTATGCTAAGCTTTATATAAGGCATATCCTAAAACAAAATAACGGACAACAGGAGGTAACTTATTGAATCAGAAACTCAAAGAAAAAATCACAGAATCCCTATCATCTGTGCTGCCCGTTACCTGTATCGTATTGATACTTGGAATCACCATTGCCCCCATTCCCCTGGACCCGCTGATGCTGTTTTTGGCAGGGGCCGCTTTCCTTATTATAGGTATGGGATTTTTCACACTGGGGGTAGATATGGCCATGATGCCCATCGGGGAAAAGGTAGGGGCACAGCTGGCCAAGGCGAAACGACTTCCAATCATCATACTGGCATGTATTATCATGGGCGCAATTGTAACCGTTGCCGAACCGGACCTTCAGGTCCTGGCAGGACAGACGCCGGCCGTACCTGACATGGTACTGATCCTCACCGTAGCCGCAGGCGTGGGTCTGTTTCTGGCCCTGGCATTCCTCCGCTCCCTTTTCGGATGGAGCCTGTCCCATATTCTTATGGTCTGCTATCTCATTCTGTTCATCATGGCCTTCTATATTCCAGGTGACTTTCTTGCAGTGGCATTTGACTCCGGAGGCGTGACCACCGGCCCCATAACAGTTCCCTTTATCATGGCTCTTGGCATGGGTCTGTCCTCCATCGGCCAGGGGAAAAATCAGGACAGTGACAGCTTCGGCCTTGTTGCCCTGTGCTCCATCGGTCCCATCCTTTCGGTTATGATCCTGGGTTTTATCTACCAGTCATCCTCAGGCACCTATGAGCCAACGGTTATTCCCTCCATCAGCAATTCCCAGGATTTATGGCTGGCCTTTCAGAATGAGCTGCCCGAATACGCCATGGAGGTATTTACCGCCCTGTTCCCCATCCTGATATTCTTTATCATTTTCCAAATCTTTTTCTTAAAAATGCGTAAAAGACAGGTTGTGAAGATCCTGGTGGGAATGTTATACTCTTATATTGGACTGACGCTGTTCCTCACAGGGGTCAACGTAGGATTCATGCCCGCGGGCAGTTACCTGGGCAAGCAGATCGCTTCCCTTTCCTACCGGTGGGTCCTGATCCCCATCGCCATGCTCATTGGTTTTTACATTGTAAAGGCGGAACCTGCCGTGCAGGTATTAAACAAGCAGGTGGCGGAGGTGACGGGCGGCACCATATCCGAGGCAACCATGATGAAAGGCCTGTCCGTTGGAATGGCTCTTTCCCTGGGATTATCCATGCTTCGGGTCATGACCGGACTCCCTCTTATGAGCCTGCTCTTACCAGGATATGCTCTGGCCCTGGGGCTGTCATTTGTGGTTCCTCCTGTCTTTACTTCCATTGCATTTGACTCTGGCGGTGTTGCATCCGGTCCCATGACCGCAACCTTCCTGCTCCCCTTTGCAATGGGCGCATGCGAAGCGCTGGGCGGGAATATCCTGACAGATGCATTCGGCATTGTGGCCATGGTGGCCATGACGCCCCTTATTATCATACAATTTATCGGCTTATCCTATGAGATCAAGACGAAAAGGGCAAAAAGCGATTCACGGCTGTCCTACGTTGATATGAACAGTGAATTTATCGAATTAGAAAAGGAGGACTCCGATGAACATGAATAGTATCAGATGGATGGCCGCCATTGTGGACCGGGGCAAGGGCAACAAGGCTGCATCCATTTTCCATGAACACCACCTGGAAATCCTTCTGGCAGTCAGGGGACACGGAACTGCCAGCTCCGCCATCATGGACTGCCTGGGACTGGATGAACCGGAAAAGGATCTGGTTCTGGGAATCGCAACCGGCACCGATGCCCATCAGGCAATGGAGGCTCTAAAACACAAGATGGAGTTTGACAAGCCAGGACATGGAATTGCATTTTCCATCCCGCTTTCAGGAATCAGTATTGCTGCTTCCAATTTTCTAAAGGATTGGGATACATCCCAGACACAGATCACAGCTTGTGCTAAGGAGGATACATCTATGCCAGACAGCAAACACTACGAATTAATCGCCACAGTTATCAATACGGATCTGTCCACACCGGTCATGGAGGCTGCCAGAAAGGCCGGCTGCCACGGTGGCACCCTTGTAAAAGCCAGGGAGATCGGCACCGATGAAGGAAAGAAGCTCTTCGGCCTGACCCTTTCCCAGGAAAAGGCCATCCTCCTTATCCTTACCCCTGTTTCCGGAAAACAGCCCATACTCAAGGCGATCTGCGAGACGGTACTGCAGGAGACCGGGGAACATGCGGTCGCATTTTCCATGCCGGTGGATGAGGTGCAGGGAATCAGCGGTTAGGATCTGACAAATAGGCCGGGCGGATGATTTTGCCCGGCCCTTGTCAACTGAGGGTATGTTTTTCAATCTAATAACTTTCTTCCATATCGGAAAATATCCACAATGTTTCCTGGGAACTGCTGAAATATGAGTTGCATCTCAGAACCCTGAGTTTCAACCGGCTTCCATCCCTTTTCTGATATATAAATCCAGGTATCTCATCCCCGTCCAGCATCATCTCCAGATTCCCATAATCGCAGAACTGTTCAAATAAACGGACGTATTCCGGCTCCACCATCCGGTTGGCATACATCAGCAGGGCCTTGCTGAAACTGTCCCTGGATTCCTCCAGCATTTTCTCAAAATAGGACGGAATAAAGATCCGGCGCAGGGTATCTGTTTCCAGATTCACAAAATAAACGCCTTTAAACACAGGTGCCAGAACCCGCAGGAAACGCTCCGCATCCCTTTTTTCAGTGATTACCCGTTCCATCTGGCTGTCCAATGACCGCTGCTGGCGCTCACCCCCCTGGGCGGAGTAATATTCCTCTTTATGCATCTGCATATCTGTCTCCGCAGCCTGGATTATCTCATTGATATCCAGACCCTCCTCCCTCCATTCAAGGCCCACGGAAATAGAATAGCCCGCACGCTCCACCGCCTGTCGGACATCCTCCAAATTCTCCGTCACTGTCTGATGCAGAACATCCCTACAGAGCACTACAAACTCATCTCCCCCAATGCGGAAGACGGATTCCCTGCCAAAATTCTTTAAAAGGATCGCCGCAACTGTTTTCAGCATGACGTCTCCTGCCTTGTGCCCTAAATGGTTGTTGATCTCATGCAGTCCGTTTACATCAATATAAACACAGGCAAGTGAAAGGGTATCCGGCTGCGTTAATGTCCGTATCGCCTTTTTATAGCTGTTTCTGTTCTGGATGCCTGTCAGCGCGTCCGTTAGCGCCTCTTTGCTTAAGATCTTATTGGCAGCCTCGATCTGCTGGTACTGCCTTCGGATGGTGATCTCATCCTTCTTTGACTGGATCCTGGAATTATACAGGCTTGTGGCGATCCCAATTGCCACCAGTGAGAGAAACAGGCTGTTCATCAGGTTATTATACGTATGGTTTAACCCTGCGGGATCAGGAAAATATGGCAGAAGCAGATTAAACACCAGAACATCCGCCAGAAACAGCAGCGCCGTCTTCCACGGCTTCATCATGGACAGGATGGCCAGGATCAGGATCACATAGTTATAGACCGTCAGTCCATTCCCCCCCAGCTGGTCATTCAGCGTGACGGCGATTCCCCAAAAGCTGAAAAACACCAAATAGGCGTGTTCAATCCAGAAATAATAACGGTGGCTGTTCTCCTTCTTTCTGTCAACCCAGGCCTGCCCTGCCATCACACACAATGTGACCAGGATCAGGATGAGATACATGAGAAAATAAGCGGTGCGCCTCGGTTTCAAGAAGGGGCCGCCCGGACGCAATGAAATGGAAACCAGCATGACCAGTTCATATATAATGATAAAAAGATGAAAAAAGAAGTTCCTGTTCACCACATCCCGGTGAAGGGAACATTCAATTTCATCAAAATCCCGGAGCCCGGCGTCTATTCCTAAAAGACACTTTAGTTTCATCCACATCCACATTTCACTCCTTCATTCCCCTTTGGGACATTCATCTCAAACGCCTGATACATGCCCTCTTTTTTAAAGTATATCATACTTTAGTTCCATGGAATATGTAAATTTCAATTTTCTCCCCCCACACGCTATTTCCATACTCATCCTCTTCCATTTTCCAAGAAATCCATTATAATTATTACTATCAAAGGAAAGCAGGTGCAATTAAATGTACATAGGCGATTTACATATCCACTCCCGTTATTCCAGGGCCACCAGCAAAGAGCTGACACCGGAGCATCTGGATCTCTGGGCCCGCAAAAAAGGGATTCATATAGTTGGAACAGGGGATTTTACCCACCAGGCATGGAGGGCTGAACTGGAGCAGAAACTGGAGCCGGCCGAGTCCGGCCTTTACGTGCTCAAAAAAGAATGGGAAATACGCCATTCCTCAGCTGCCGCCGGAAATAAACCACGTTTTGTGATTACCGGGGAGATCAGCTCCATTTATAAGAAGAACGGAAAGGTGCGCAAGGTTCACAGCCTGATCCTCCTTCCCAGCCTGGAGGCTGCGGAAGTTCTCTCCCGGCGGCTGGAGGCCATTGGCAACATCCACTCTGATGGGCGTCCCATCCTTGGTCTTGACTGCCATGATCTTCTGGCGATCACACTTGATGCGTGTCCGGAGGCGATTTATGTGCCTGCGCATATCTGGACGCCTCATTTTTCCCTGTTCGGCGCATTTTCCGGTTTTGATACCATTGAAGAGTGCTATGAGGAGCTGACGCCCCAGATCCACGCCCTGGAGACAGGGCTGTCCTCGGACCCGGCCATGAACTGGCGCCTGTCCGCTCTGGATTCCTATCAGCTGATCTCCAATTCAGATGCCCATTCCCCAGCCAAATTGGGGAGGGAGGCCAATCTGCTTGATATCGCCATGTCCTATGAAGGGCTTTACGGCGCGATCCAAAGAGGCGAGGGGCTGGCCGGAACCATCGAGTTTTTCCCGGAGGAGGGTAAATACCATTTTGACGGCCACCGCAAATGCCACCTGTGCCTGAGTCCGTCCCAGGCCAGGCAGTATAACGGTATATGCCCTGTGTGCGGCAGAAAGCTGACCACAGGTGTGCTTCACAGGATCGAACAGCTGGCCGACCGCCAGGAAACCTTCCGGCTGCCGGGCGGCAGGCCTTATGAGAACCTGGTACCCCTTCCTGAAGTGATCGCCGGCTGTATGGGCACCTCCTCCGGCAGTGTCAAGGTGGCGCGGCAGTATGAGCACATGCTGGAGGAGCTGGGAGATGAATTCCACATACTCAGGAAAGCGTCCCTGGATGATATCAGCCGGATCGGAGGCCAGCTCACAGCCCAGGGCATCCGCCATCTGCGGGAAGGGCAGGTGGAATGGAGGCCCGGGTATGATGGGGAATACGGCACCATGAAGCTGTTCGGGGCAGCGGAACTGGACAGCGTGGAGGGACAGCTGTCATTTATTCTGGATGAAGAGGATACCCCATCTGATGACAGCAGTCTCCTGTCCGCGGACCTGTCTTATGCCGGGGAAAGCAAACAGCCGCAGATGCTCTCTGCCTGCACCAGTGAACCGGATCCCATTTCCTCCGCTGTTGCTGCCCCCGTCATCCTGGATCCCTCTGACAACCATCCATCCCTGGCAGGACTCAACCAGGGTCAGCGCCAGGCAGTCCAGTCCATCGCCCCTGTAACCGCTGTCATCGCCGGTCCGGGCACGGGAAAGACCAAGACCCTGGTGTCCCGCCTTGCTTATCTTCTGGGTGAACGGGGCGTAAAACCCGGTGAGATCACCGCAGTCACCTTCACCAACAAAGCTGCCGAGGAGCTGCGCCAGCGTATCCACCAGCAGCTGCCGGGCAAGGGCCGCCTCACCCAGATGCAGGTGGGGACTTTTCACTCCCTGTGCTACCGGATGCTGCTGGCGGATGGGACCGACCTGGTCCTGGCCGATGAAGGCCAGCTGGAGGAATGCGCGTCTCAGACAGTGGAACAGCTGAGCCTCTCCTGCTCTGCCCGCCAGTTTCTCGCCATGGTATCCCTGCACAAATCCGGGATCCAGACCCCTGACATGGAAGAGGCATTCCGCCTGTATGATACACTCCTGGCAGACCGTCATATCATGGACTTTGACGATCTGCTCCTGAACGTACTGGAACGGCTGGAGTCAGAGCAGTCCAGCCAGCTCCGCAAAAAACACTTTTTCTATCTTCTGGTGGATGAATTCCAGGATATCAGCCCGGTCCAGTACCGCCTGATCCGTGCCTGGTGCAAGGGAGGCAAGGAATTATTCCTGATCGGCGACCCGGATCAGTCCATCTATGGGTTCCGCGGCTCCCAGAGCAATTGTTTCGACTTTCTGAACGCGGATTTTGAACAGGTAAATACACTGCGCTTAAAACCTAACTACCGTTCCACACCGGAGATCCTGGCAGCCGCCCTTCCCCTCATCTCCCACAACCCAGGTGGGAAAAGGGAACTGGAACCAATGCTCTCCCACGGCTCCCCGGTCCGGGTGGCCGCTGCCAAAACCAGCCTGTCGGAAGCCATCTTTATTGCCAAGGAGATCGGACACATGGTGGGAGGCATCGATATGCTGGACGCCCACACAAATACCGCCCATTTCTCAGATACCCCCAGAAGTTTCGGAGATATCGCTATCCTGTACAGGACCAACCATCAGGCAAAGCTGCTGGAGGAGTGTCTGAGAAAAGAAGGGATTCCCTATGTGGTGTCCGGGCGTGAGGATTATCTGTCCGATCCATCTGTTCAGGGAACCATCTGCTTCTTTCATGGTCTGCTGCAGTATTTCCGGGATGAAAATGCTTCCCAATGGAAACAGACAAAGGCATTGTGCTGTAAACTGCTTTCATCATCCCACAACTATGAGACCTTAAAAGAGGCATATTCCGGCCGTTTAAAGCGTGAAAAGCCTTGGAAGATCCTGGAGGACTGGAGGCACGGTCTGAAGCTGTGTGACAGCAAGGCCATGGAGACTTTGGTGTGCATGTCATATTTCCACAAGACCATGGAGGATATGATCCATACCCTTACCTTTGGACAGGGAAATGATGTCACCAGAAGCGGCCAGGACTCCTGTCCATCGAGCGCGGTCACCCTGATGACCTTCCACGCCTCCAAGGGCCTGGAATTTCCCACCGTGTTCCTGTACGGACTCAAGCAAGGGCTTATGCCTCTTAAGTCAGGCAGCGGCCCTGTGGACTGGGAGGAGGAGCGGCGCCTTCTGTACGTGGCAATGACCCGTGCAAAGGAAGAACTGGTTCTGACCACCTCCGAGGAGCCATCCCCCTTCCTGTCCGAAATCCCCCAGAACGCATGCCGCACAGAGCAGGCCCATATACCGGGGGATGGGATGAAGCAGCTGAGTTTATTTGATTTTAATTTGATGTAAGCAGCGGGGAGGGAGTTCCATTCGTGAGGGGAACAGGTCGCGGGCCTGGGACAGATGGAAAGGCGGAAAATGTAAAGGGCTTTAGATAGCAAACGGCCTCGTATGGTATAAAACAGCCGGAAACAGTGCTGCGGCCCCCCTTAACCGGCGGGGTGCGGCACTGTTTCCGGCTGTCTTGATGATGCAGAGTATGTGGAAGCTGATACCGGCGGCGCAGGTAACCTTTGCAGGAGGAAGACGGTGGCCTTACCGCTCTTCCATGGCCACATAATCCATGTTGTCACCCACATATTTGGTGGCAGGACGCATGATACGGCCGTCATACAGCTTGTTTTCGATGTTGTGCGCTACCCAGCCAACGATACGGCTGCACACAAACAGAGGGGTATACAGGTCCCTGGGGATGCGGAGCATGCCATAGGCAAAGCCGCTGTAGAAGTCCACATTGGTGGGAAGGGCTTTGCCCTTGATCTCCTCCATGACCTCCTTGGCAATGCGCTCGAAACGCATATAGTAATCCAGCTCCTTCATGTGATTCTGTTCCTTGGCAACTTCTATGCAGCAGGCCCTTAAGACTTCCGCACGCGGGTCGGATACGGTGTAAACAGCGTGGCCAAAGCCGTATACAAGGCCTGACTTGTCATAGAGGTCGCCTGACATGATCTTTCTTACGGCCTGACGGATCCTGGCATCGTCCGCATCATAGCCTCCGGTCTCCTCCAGGACTGCGTCCATCATCTCAGCCACCTTGATGTTGGCTCCGCCGTGGCGCGGTCCCTTCAGGGAACCGATGCCGCCGCATACGGTGGAATAAATATCTGTTCCGGTGGATGCGATCACTACATTGGTGAAGGTGGAGTTATTGCCGCCGCCATGGTCCGCATGAAGCATGAGTATGGTGTCTAAAAGGCTGGCCTCCTTTGTGGAGAACTTCTGATCCTTTCTCAGCAGGCTCAGGAAATTCTCGGCAATGGAATATTCCGGATTTGCATAATGGATAAAAAGGCTCTCACGGTCATAGTAGTGCACCTTGCTCTGGTAAGCGTAACAGGCAATGGACGGCAGCTTTGCCAACAGGTTCACGCCCTTGATCAGGGTCTGGTAAACATCCGTATTGTCCGGATCATCATCATAATTATACAGGGTCAGGACCGCATCCATAAGCTTGTTCATCAGGTTCTTTCCCGGCAGGCGCAGCAGGTTCATTTCCACAAACTCATCCGGGATCTCGTAGCAGCGTCTCACCACGTTGCAGAACTTTTCCAGTTCCCCCTTTTTGGGAAGATAGCCGAACAACAGCAGGAAACATACCTCCTCATAGCCGAAGTGGCTTCCCTTTTTGCCGTTCACCAGGTCCAGCACATCGATTCCTCTGTAAAGCAGACGGCCGGGTATCGCCTTGATGCCTTCCTCAGTCTCCTCATATCCCACCACATCGGCCACTCTGGTAAGTCCTACACGGACACCTGTTCCGTCTTCGTTTCTCAGGCCCTTCTTTACATTGTACTCTTTATACCACTTATTCGGAATATCTGTATAATTCTGGGATTTTCCATAAAATTGAGCAAGATAGCTTTCCTTGACCATTGTTATTACTCCTCTCTGAAATTGGTGCTGCGGGGATATCCCCTTCCATCAGTGCCTTGTGCGGTTATAATTGATCAGGCATCCGGCTTTCACGATCTTCCGTTCCTCCGCTGTCATATCCGCAATATATAAATCCAGAACCTTAACCGGTGCGTCTTCTTCCCCGCTTCCCAGCACATACGCCTTAATCTGTTTCATATCTCCGTCCAGAGCCGCTTTAATGCCCGGCACATAGATGTAATCTCCCACTTCAAACTCAGGGTCAGCCTCCATCTGGAAAGGAACCATGCCCCAGTTCATCACATTGGAGCGATAACGCTTAGTGGCGTATTCCTTACAGATATTTGCCAGTCCGCCGATCACCCTCTGACAGCTGGCCGCCTGTTCCCTGGCTGAACCGTCACCAGGCTTCACGGCGTAGATCATGCTTCCGATCTCCGTATCCTTCATGGTCACATGTTCGTTTCCTTCAATCCTGTTGATCAGCTGGAAAATAGTCCCAAGTTTCGGCTCCAGCTCCAATTCTTTTTCAGGGCCTTCCTTAACCCTTGCCTTTTCCAGCCGGTCCACTTCCTTGGTCCTGCCAACGTATTCAGGATCCCTTCTGGATAAAGTAAACTCCGCCAGCCCCAGTGGGTTGGAACGGTAGGATGATGTCTCACCGGACGGGATCAGCTCATCCGTGGTGGTTACGGGATCCATGATCTTGGAACATACCTTTAACAGGATATTGTCCGCCAGAGGACTCATCTGCGGCCAATCCTTGATGTTGGGACCATAGATCAGGCCCTTCTTCGTATCGCCCTTGCCGTATCCCATATAGACGCGGTTCTTATAGGAAATATCGTCAAACTCATATTCAGGCACATTGCCCCAGCAATCCATCTCCCATGCGGAGGTGAGGATGCCTCCATTGGCCGCTGTTGCGGCAATGGAACGTGCGTCCATGAGCGCCACTGCAGCCATCTGGCCGTTCCCCGGCTTGGAGCCCTCCCGGTTGGGGAAGTTCCTGGTGGTGTGACGGATACTGAGTCCGTTGTTGCAGGGCGTGTCTCCCGCGCCAAAGCAGGGTCCGCAGAAGGCGGTGCGGATGATCGCTCCCGCATCCATCAGATCCGACACAGCCCCTTTCTTCACCAGGTCTGCAAATACAGGCTGTGAAGAAGGATAAACTGCCAGTGAGAATTCATCACATCCGCAGTTCTTTCCCTTAAGGGCCCGGGCTGCTTCTATTACATTGCTGTAGGTTCCGCCTGCGCAGCCTGCGATCACTGCCTGCTGAACCAGAAGCTGGCCGTCCACCACCTTGTCAAGAAGGGTGAATTCCGCCTTGCCTCCGGAGATTCTGGCAGCTTCCGTTTCAACTTCCCTGAGGATATCTGTCATATCAGCTTTCAGCTGGTCAATCTCATATGTATTGCTTGGATGGAACGGCAGTGCGATCATGGGCTTAACCGTGGACAGGTCCACGTAGACGCAGCCGTCATAGTATGCCACATCCGCCGGGGACAGTTCTTTGTAATCCTCTGCCCTGTTGTGCATTGCAAGATATTTCTTTGTATCCTCATCCGTCTTCCAGATGGAGCTGAGGCAGGTGGTCTCTGTGGTCATTACATCCACCCCATTGCGGTAATCCGTTGTCATGGATGCAACACCTGGGCCTACGAATTCCATCACCTTATTCTTTACATATCCGTTCTTAAACACCGCCCCTATAATGGCAAGGGCAATATCCTGAGGACCTGTACCCGGTCTCGGCGCCCCGTCCAGGTAAACCGCCACAACGCCCGGATAAGCCACATCATATGTATCGCGAAGAAGCTGCTTCACCAGCTCGCCTCCGCCCTCGCCCACTGCCATGGTTCCCAGGGCGCCGTAACGTGTGTGGCTGTCAGAACCCAGGATCATCCTGCCGCAGCCGGCCATCATTTCCCTCATATACTGGTGGATCACCGCAATGTGGGGCGGCACATAGATACCGCCGTATTTCTTAGCAGCGGAAAGGCCGAACATGTGGTCGTCCTCATTGATGGTCCCGCCCACTGCACAGAGAGTGTTATGGCAGTTGGTCAATACATAAGGTATGGGAAATTGTTCCATGCCCGATGCCTTGGCTGTCTGGACAATGCCTACGAACGTAATATCGTGGCTGGCCATGCTGTCAAAGCGGAGCTTCAGATGTTCCATATTGTCAGATGTGTTATGGGCTTCCAGTATGGAATAGGCAATGGTCCCTTTTCTGGCAGCCGCCTTATCCGCCTCCACACCGGTGAGGGCCTTTACTTTCCCGCTTTCTGCTTCCGGTACGATCTCTGTCCCGTTTATCAGGTAAATACCGTTTTCATACAATGATACCATTTACGTTACCTCCGGTCTTATTTATTTTGTAACTGTTCAGGACGGTTACTTTATTTTTATAAAAAGGGCGCGGCTTCTTTGAATGGCGCCTGCCCTTTTACGTTCATTGTTTAATACTATAAAGCAAAAATTTTGATTTGTCCAGTCTTTTCGCTGTAGTTTCAACAGCTTTTGCATTGTGGTTCATTTTATATCCCACATGTCCATTACTGTCGTTCATCACAGCTTTACCACTACAAAGCATCCATCTGAGTATAACAGATGTAAGGGCCGCAGCGCAATACCATGTTACCAATTCAATACAAATAATCCTATACATATAAGAAAATAGATGATCATTCCCGGATTCAAAAACACGGTCCTGAATCTCTTTCCCCTCTGGATGGGCCATATTCCAGGCGCAAAACGGATCTCTTTCCGATACAGGATTAAAATTGTGATGCCACCGATCAGGCATGCCACCATAAACAGAAGGTATCCGGTGATCAGAAGCCCTGACAGGGCTGATATGATCCCGCTAAAGTCAAGATCTAACAGATGCTCCATTTTCCGCAGAAACCACGGCAGATCCATAAGACCCTTTGCCCCTTTTGACAGTTCCACTGATATGGCCCCGCCCAGAAAATTAAAGATCATATGAAGGGCGATGGTATAACTTACCTTCCCCGTCTTGGCATACACATATGCCCACAGCAAGCCGATCCCAAATGCATAGAAAAACTGCGAGAAATTCCCGTGGGCCATTCCAAACATCAGGCCCGACACCAGTATCGCCGGTCCTTCCCCAAATCCCAGCAGCCGGTCCATGAGCAGTTTTCTGAAAAGCAGTTCCTCTATGACCGGCGCGGCAACCACTGTAAATAAAACAGTCATCCATATTCCTGAATTCATCAGGATACGGTCCAACTCACCATCTCCCAGACCTGAGGGCTTAAACCATTCCACCAGCTGTCCCAGCAGGTTGCCGGCCAGCCCCATACCCACTGTGATCACAAGGCAGGCCGTAAACTTTCCCATTCCCCAGCGCTGCCTCTGGGAACCGCCGCACTTGGGGACCAGCTGGATCAGAGCCACCGATACCGGAAATGCAACCAGGTACATGGGTATGGCTGATATAAGGACAAGACCACGCCCGCTGAAAAGATCCATCACTCCCCCAAGCAACATGTTGACCATTCCCACAAAAAACATCATCACGACCTGGGCCAGAACTGTTACCAGCATAAAGGAGGCGGCCACCAACCCCACGTGTGAAAACTGCCTTCTCTGCCATCTCCCGAGCGCCTGTTCGTTCTCTTCCTGTATCATATGCAAATGTCTGTTCTCCCTAAAAGTTTTTGTCATATTAATGTTGCATTTGCAACAGAAAAGTATTATGATATTGAATATCATAACACAAAACAAGGCAGGGTAAAAGAGAGATGACAGAATATTTTCAGAAAAACTTATTTAAAGACATTTCCATGGAAGAATACAAACGCCTGCTTACCTGCCTGGACGGAAGGTCGAAACAGTTCCGGGCCGGCGAGACCATCTGCGATTACGACCAGGGCTTTAATGACATCGGTATCATTGGAAAAGGCACCGCCTCCGTGGTGCGCTATGAATTCAACGGGGCCAGGACCATATTGGAACGGCTGGGTCCCCAGGACATCTTTGGCCATCTGCTGTCCTATGAGGGCAGCGAGAATGCCGGCATCAGCGTGGTCAGCGACAGTGCCTGTGATGTGCTTTTTATCCACTATGCCACCATCAGTTCCCCCTGTACAAAAGCCTGTACCTACCACCATCAGCTGACCCAGAACCTTCTGGATATGATCTCCGAGCGCGCCCTGAACTTAAGCCGCAGGGTGGAGGTCCTTTCCCAGCGCACCATCCGCGAAAAACTGATGTGTTATTTTCTCCAGCTGGCCGCACAGGCAAAAAGTTCCTCCTTCCGCCTTCCCTTTACCATGGTGGATCTGGCCGATTATCTCTCCATCGACCGCAGCGCCATGACCCGGGAACTGAAGCGTATGAAGGAGGAACGTATCATTGAAATGGACAAGCGCAGTGTCCGTTTATATATTTAATCCGTATTTCTGTTCAAATTCCACAGGTCCTGCAGGGCGTCCAAAATAAAAGCCCTGTATGGACTCCATTCCAAGCTCCCTCACCGCCAGGTATTCCTCCTCGGTCTCCACGCCCTCCAAACACACCTGCTTGCCAACATCATGGCACAGCGCTGTGATGGAACGGATAAATGTGGCGTTGAATATATCTGTGGTGACCCCTTTCACAAACCCTCTGTCTATTTTAACAATATCCACCGGAATGTTCTTCAGGGAAAACAGTGAGGAATAGCCCACTCCAAAATCATCCATGGCAACCTGTATGCCAATGGCCTTCATGTCCCTTAGCATCTGCAGGATGCGGTCATCCGCCTTGGCCAGATAGGTTTCTGTCAGTTCCATGACCACATGGGATGCCTCCAGATCAAGTTCCTTTAAGGTATCGACAATATACGGTATGATATCCCCCTCTGTCAGCTGGACATAGGAGAGATTGATGCTCATGCGGAAATCAGGCTTAAAACCGCACCATTCCCTGCACTGGGCAGCCGCATGGCAAAAGATCCACCGCCCCAGCTGGATAATCAGTCCGTTCTGCTCCAGAAGGGGAATGAACTCTCCCGGGGAAATGTCCCCGTACTTGCTGCAGTGCCATCTGGCCAGCGCCTCCGCTCCCTGCAGCACACCTGTCCTGGTATCCACCTGAGGCTGATAATGAATGGTAAATCCCGCAAATCCCCGCTCAATGCTTTCCCTGAGAAGCTCCAGCAGTTCCAGCCGCCGCTCCCGTCCGGCAAGGATGTCCTTGGAAAATACAGTCATCCTGTTCCTGCCGGTCAGCTTAGAGTGCTCCAGGGAATAGTTGGCACATTTAAGAAGTTCCAGATAATTGTCCCCGTCCCTGGGGTAAATGGTGAAGCCCGCTGAACATGTACAGTAGTACTTCCTCCCGTTATACTCCTGCTGCTTATGGAAATTCTGCTGTATCTTATGGAAAATATCCTGTCCATCTTCCTCATTGCTGCCAAGGCAGAGGACGCCGAACTCATCCCCATCCAGGCGGTACAGCTTGGCATTGGCCGGAAGCATGGACGACACCTTTTGCGCCGTGATCCGCAGGACCTCATCCCCAAAGGACCGGTCATAGAGATCGTTGATATTCTTGAACGAATCCAGGTCCAGGATCATAAGCCCAATCATATCCACTTCCTTGTGGTCCACCAGATATTTTTTTATATCCCCCTCAAACTCATACTTATTATAAAGGCCGGTCATATGGTCAATCTGATTCCTCTTTCCCAGATTGCTGATCATGCCTGCAAAGAGTTCCGGCCTTCCCTCCTCATCCCGGACCATCTTGCCCCGGCAGCGCAGCCATATCCACTCTCCCTTTACATTCCTGGCCCTGTATTCAATGTTGTGGTAGTCTTCCCTGCCGTCCGCTATATTCTGGTTGCTCTCCAGAAAATACGCCTCATCATGGGGATGGATCAGGCCGCCCCAGAATGCAGCCGCATTCATAACCACCTGACCGGGCAGTCCAAACTCCTCCACCATGGCCTGAGGATAGCGGAACACACCGGTTTTCATATTGCCCACAAATATATAGTCCTCGGTGCTGGATGTCAATGCATTATAAAACGTTTCATTGTCATATTTAAAAAGATCGGCGCTTGTGCTCTGTCCGTTTTCACTGAGTTTCTTTTTTGCCCGGATGATATGGTAAGCCCTTTTCTGTATATACATCTGCTCATCCGCCCTGGCGATCATATCATCCATGGAGCTGTTATCCCCCGGATATATCTCGGTCATCCCGTAGCTGAAAGGCACGCCGTAGTCAATGCCTACCCGCTCCCGGTCCTGCCTTGCCCTCTGAAGGACCCGTTTCATGCTTTCTTCCACCTCAGCCCGGCTGCGCCCATAAAAAAGCATGACAAACTCATCTCCGCTTAAACGGAACATAAAGTCCATCCTGCCCAGGCATTCCCTGGTGATGGATGCAACATAGCGCAGCAGGCTGTCTCCGGCGCTGTGGCCGTACTTGTCATTCACCTGCTTCAGTTCATTGATATCATACAGTACCAGGGTGAGGATCTGATTCTCCCGCGCCGCCTGTTCAATGGCCTGGGCCAGGCGTTCATTGCCGCCGCGGCGGTTGAGCATCTGGGTCAGCTCATCGGTGCGGGCCGAATTCGACATCCTGTCATATTCCGTCACATCAATGGAGTTCTGGATATGATAGGTCCTCCCGTTCCACTTGATCAGACTGTCATAATTGTGATAGACGCGCCCTGTTAAGGTATTGTTTTCCTGCCATACCCATCCCTTTTCAGACTTCTTTTCCATCAAACGGTCAATGGGACAGAATTCACAGCGCCTGGATATTCCGTGCTGCAGGACCTGCCAGCAGACTTTCCCTTCCGGATCCTCAAGCCCAAAAGCATGTTTCATATTCTCATTCATGTACAGAATTTCATCTGTCTCCAAATCCGTTATATAGATATGGGTATCCATCCGGTCAAGCACGCTTGAAAGGAATGTATCCTCAAACAGCTTTCTCTGCTCCTCAGTCATAAATAAGATTTCCCTTTCCCCCTATTGTTAACCGATCTTACCGTTAACCGTTTTCTATCCTTAACTTCTTCCTCTATTGTAAACTCTTCCCAGTTTATACTCAAGGACAATTTCCAAAAAAGCACCTCTTTTCGGTTAAAATAGCCGAAAAGAGGTGCTTTGTTTTCCGTATGAACGTATCTTATTCTTCGATCTCAGAGAACATATCCTTGCCAACTCCGCACAGAGGACATACCCAGTCATCCGGAATATCCTCAAATGCTGTTCCAGGTGCAATACCGCCGTCAGGATCGCCAACCTCCGGGTCATATATCCATCCACATGGATCACATACATATTTTTTCATTGTTATTTCCTCCTTGAATTTATGTTATAAATTTTGTTTTTCCTTTTGATGACATTAATATATCATACTCGTTCCTGTTTTTCTGTGACATTTGCAACAGTTTGAAGTATTTTATATTGCTTTGTTTATGATATGCAGCTACATGCAATTGAATCCATTTAATCCGATCAAACTGCATCCAATCTGAGGCAAAACAACTGCCCGCAGATAACGCGGGCAGTCTTGCACCTTTGTTCAGTGACTTTGCTACATCTATAATCGGCTGTCCATCAGGCGGATCACTCAGAATCCTTAGCTGCGGCCCTTGCCTCTACCTCACGCTTTTGTACATCGCCGGGAGCCTGCTCATAACGGGTAAACTCATAGCTGTAAAGACCGATGCCGCCTGTCATGGAACGCAGGTCTGTGTTATAGCCAAAAAGCTCAGACATCGGAATATCCGCCTCTATCACCTGTTTGCCGTTGTGGTCTGAGTTCATTCCCAGAACACGGCCTCTCCTGCGGTTTAAATCGCCCATAACATCACCGGTGAACTTATCAGGAACCGTCACCTTAAGGGATGCGATCGGCTCCAGAAGCACTGGATTGGCATCCATAAAGCCCTGTTTAAAGGCCAGGATTGTTGCCATCTTAAATGCCATTTCAGAGGAGTCCACAGGATGATAGGAACCATCTAAGAGGGTTGCCTTTAATCCAACCACCGGATATCCTGCAAGAGGTCCTTTCACAACGCATTCCTGAAGTCCCTTTTCCACTGCCGGGAAGTAGTTTCTCGGAACAGAACCGCCAAATACCTTTTCCTCAAATACAAACGGTGTCTCAAGATCGCCGGATGGCTCAAATTCCATAATAACATCACCATACTGGCCGTGGCCGCCGGACTGTTTCTTATGTTTACCCTGAACCTTAACCTTCTTGCGCAGGGTCTCACGGAATGCAAATTTAGGCTTGGACAGGATAATGTCCACCTTGTAACGGCTCTGAAGCTTGCTTACAACAACATCCAGCTGCTGGTCGCCGATGCCGTAGAGCAGTGACTGGCGGTTTTCAGCATCATTGACAACCTTCAGGGTCAGGTCTTCTTCCATCATACGTGCCAAAGCGGTGGATACCTTGTCATCCTCGCCCTTGTTGGCTGCCTTGTAAGCCATATAGGTATACGGTGTGGAGGTCTGCGGCTTATGGTACACAATGGGAGCTGTGCGCACCGCCATGGTATCGCCTGTCTGGGTAACGGTAAGCTTTGCAACAGCGCCGATATCGCCTGCCCTTAACTCCTGTACCTCGATCTGCTCCTTGCCGCGGAGTATATAAAGCTTTCCAATCTTCTCTTCCGCATCCTTATTAACATTATATACCATGGTGTCCCCTTTCAGGGTACCGGTACAGATCTTCATCAGTGAATATTTGCCGATAAAGGGATCCACAATGGTCTTAAATACCCTTGCGGACAGGGATACATCATCATTGTACTTGGCAGTAAAGCGCTCGCCTGTGGATACGTCCACGCCAATGCACTCAAAATGGTCAGGTGACGGGAAATACTTGTCAATGGCCTGAAGCAGTACCTTAAAGCCCTGGCAGTTGATGCCGGATCCCATCATAACAGGTACAATGTCGCCTTCGATCACATGCTCGCGCAGAGCGGTGGAAATCTCCTCCTGAGTAAATTCTTCGCCCAGGAAATAGCGCTCCATATATTCTTCATTAGTCTCGGCAACAGCCTCGATCAGAGCATCTCTTGCAATGGTCAGGTTCTTCTGAACATAATCAGGGATCTCGCACTCTTCATAATCGCTCAGCTTAGTAAAACGGCGGCCGGCCATCTTAACCACGTTGACGAAACCTACAAATTTTTCATTCTCACGGATCGGCAGCTGGAACGGCGCGATCTTACGTCCAAAACGGGTCTCCATCTTCACTACCAGTTCACGGTAGCTGGCATGGTCATCATCCATGTTGGTAACAAAGATCAGCCTGGGCAGGTTGTACTTTTCACACATCTCCCATGCCTTCTCTGTTCCCGGTTCAATGCCTGCCTTACAGTTTACTACGATAATGGCTGCATCAGCAACGCTGATCGCCTCCTCTACTTCTCCTACAAAATCAAAAAATCCCGGCGTATCCAGAAGGTTAATCTTAATTGGTCCGTCCTCGCCTGCATATTCCAGCGGGATCAGCGTGGTGGAAATAGAAAACTGTCTCTTGATCTCTTCTTTGTCATAATCGCTGATGGTATTGCCGTCAGGCACCTTTCCCATGCGGGTCGTCATGCCTGTGATCAGCGCCAGTGCTTCCGCAACAGTCGTCTTACCTGCGCCTCCATGTCCAAGTAATACAACGTTGCGGATTTGTTCAGTCCCATATACGTTCATATATTTCCCTCCTGTACATAATATTTAAGCCCATGCGTATATTTTACTAAATTTTTCAGAATTTTTCAAGCTTTTTATATCATTTGCACAACATTCTTATATGAACAATCTGAAAACCCTTGAAAGCCTTGTAAATGCTAATAGAATCAATAACCATCCATCTACCAGCTCTTCTCCAGCGGCATATTCCAGTCCAGGCTAAACGGATTGAAAGCGCTTGTCTTCAACTGTTCATAGATATATCTGCGGTCAGAAGCATCGGTTCCTGACCAAGACGCATACCCTGCCAGGTAACTTTCCACAAACTCATCCCAGGAACTGATTTTTGTCTGAATAGTTTTTGCTGTCTCAAGGGATTTATCCAAGGTTTCCTCAATGGTATAGTATCCTGCGATATAATAAAATCCCAGGTTTGACATGGATTGCCACATAAAATCCTAGCCTCTTCATAAGAAAACCCCCTTTATGTAATTGCCTTATTCTATCTTATTATACTATTTCTGAAATACAAAAGCCACCGGAATTTATCCAGTGGCCTATGTGTACAATCTTATCTTTTTCCCGCCGGAATTGTATGAATAGCATTGGGAAATCCGGCAAAGGGGAATAGCAGAATGGATACCATTCTTCTATCCCCCGCTTTATTAACCTTGCTTCTGCCGTATCAACAGTCTATTCTGGGATAGTCCTGTCACTACCATCACCGTTACACCGATCACATCTGTCAACGTAGTTGGTATTACCATCAAAATGGCAGCCACTGCAACAACGGCCCTTTGCCATCTCTGCATTTTTGTAAGCATCCATCCCTCTACCGCCGTGCTAAGCAGCATAACTCCTATCACCGCAGTAACGATCTTTTCAATAACCCAAATAGTGACTAGGCCATCGCAAAACAGAAGGTCAGGTGAATTAATGAATATCATGGGAACCAGAAAGCCGCCCAACGCTAATTTAAATGCCTGCCATCCTGTCTTTCCCGGATCAGCATTTGCTAATCCGGCCGCCGCATAAGCTGGTATTGCCACTGGCGGAGTCACATTAGCCAATAAACCAAAATAAAAAACAAACATATGCGCTGCCAAAACCGGCACATTAAATCCACTGATAAGAGCAGGGGCAGCTACGGTTGAAAGCAGCATATAGACAGATATGGTAGGCAGTCCCATCCCCATGACAATACAGATAACTGCGATAAGTATGCAGGAAATCGTGAAGTTTCCCCCAGCCAATTTCAATATGACGTTACTCAGTGTCTGAGTAATACCCGTCAAATTACAGACTGCCGTAATCATATTGATACCACAGCACATTGCCGCTACGCTCACCAACCGTTTGCCGGACAATTGCAGGCACTGCCATATATCTTTTAAACCCAAACGCGTCTTTTTCTTACACGCAGCTATGAGGACACAAAGTGGTATGGCACGAACTCCCACCCAGGTAACCGTGTAGCCAACGCACAGCATAACTACAACAAATATAAACGGCAGGAATAGATATCCATCTTCTTTGAGAACCAAAAGCAGCTTCGGGCAATCCTCTTTTGCAAGCCCCCTAAGGCCCAGTTTACAGGCTCTAAGATGTACCATTGCAAAGCAGCCCGTATAATATAATAAGACGGGTACAATGGCTGCCAGACATATCTTGCTGTAAGCGATTCCTGTGATATCCGCCATAATAAAAGCACTGGCTCCCATAATAGGAGGCATAAGCTGACCGGCTGTGGATGACACTGCTTCCACAGCTCCTGCGAATTCCGGTTCGTAACCTGTCTTTTTCATTAACGGAATGGTAAATGCGCCTGTAGTTACCACATTGCTAACTGCATTGCCGCTAATTGTGCCAAACAATGCGCTGGTTACTACGGAAACTTTTGCCGGGCCTCCGGCAGACTTTCCGGCAATGGAAAGGGCAAAATCATTGATAAACTGCCCTGTTCCCGTTTTTTCCATAAATGTTGCAAAAATAAGGAACAGACTAAGCACCCCGGCCACCGTACCCACATTAGATCCAAACAGTCCCTCACTGGTCAATAAAAGCTGGGAAGCGATCCGCTTTATGCTAAGGCCTGAATGCTTGAGAGCTCCCGGAGCATATTTTCCAAAATAGGCATATGCCAAAAATATTGCGATAATGATCACAATACTGGTTCCTCCAGATCTGCGTATTGCTTCCATAACTGTCAGTACCAGCAGTATGCAAAGAAATATTTCCAATTTAGAAGCAATACCGCTTCCCGTTGTAATTGAGCGGTGATTTGAGATCACATAGCCACATACAACCAGGACCGTTGCTATCATTATAAAATCATACCATCTTGGCAGCCTTCCTGTATCCTGTTTGCGCAATGCATACAGCAGAAAGATCATAGTAAGACAAAAGCACATAAATATGGCTCTGTGCATGAGCGCTTCAGGGGCGCCCACCGCACAGGTAATGTAGACATACAGGCAGAGTATTCCCCCCATAATATCCGATACCTTATATCTCCAGTCCTTACTTTCCTTCTCTACCGCAGAATCCCGATCATATTTATCCAGTAATTCCTGCTGAGTATCTGCATCCACTGTTTCAACAGAACTTAAGGAAACCGTATCCTGCCCTAAAGTTTTATTACCAGCATCTGCCATGATATCCCCCTTCACCATAGATTATTCCGTAACCCAACCTATTTCTTTAAAATACCGGACAGCACCGGGATGCATTTCCACATATGGGTCATTGTAAGTCAGTTCAAATACATCTTTGGCCGTAGTGCCGGCAAACAGACTGTGCATCCCTTCAAGTTCCTCCCAATGCTCTACAATCAGGCGTGTGATCCAATACACCTCTTCTTCATTGCAGGATGCCTTGCATGCCAAACCTGCCACGCTGACTACGCTGGACAGCTCCTCTTTTATCTCCCCCTCATAGGAGCCTGCCGGTATGACTGCTTTTGAATATCCGATTTCAGCGTTAACAATTGCTTCAACCTGCTCCTCTGTAAAATCGATCAGATAAATATCTTTTGTGGCAAACAGCTGTGAATAATTAGTCATAGGGACTGTCCCTGTCATAATCATGGCATCTGCCTGGCCATTTTGAATAAGCTCAACGCCATCTGCCGGGCTGGAATATTCAGCTTTAAACTTATAGCCGTCTGCTTCCGTATAAAAACCGCAGATTCCCATAAGATCATGGCACATATTTTCATTTCCGCTGCCCGCGGTGCCTACCACCACCTTTTTCCCAACCAGGTCATCCAAACTGTTAATTTCAGAACCTTTACGGCACGCAATCTGAACAATGCTGGAAGAATACATCATAACCAGCTTTGCATCCAGGTCAACCGGTGCATCCTTGTAGCTCCCTATACCGTTTTTGGCGCAATATAAATAGTAACTCACATTAAATCCATAGTCTCCGTCCCCGGCTTCCATTAAGTAAGGATTTTGGGCTGAACCAGCTGTAACCTGGGCTGTACAGGTAGAATCCGTATATTCAGAAATAATTTGGGCAATCGCACTCATGCTGAGCTGTGCATTCCCTCCTGAGGAAGCTCCCAACATTGTTATAAAGTCCGGCCAGTCATAACTGTCCGTTGTTTTGTTTAGTTCCTCATTTGAGGGTTCCGTGGCTTTATCTGTTGCTGCCACACTGGTTTCAGGAACTTTGGATGAAGCAATCGGCTGACCTGTACCGGAATTGCCGCAAGCTGTCATTGAAATCATGGTTACTAACGCCAATCCCATCCTGAATATTTTTTTCATTTTTATCCTCCTTTGGGTTCTTTCCCCTAACAACATTTGTATTAAAAATACCACTCCGGCCTTATGCCAAAAAATCCTTTTTCAGGCAAACCGGCGCACAAACAATCCGTTCCTTCCGGCAGCCTGCCGGCCAGATTTTTTAAAACGCGCTCTACCTTGTCTTCCATACCGTTCTTCTCATAGGCTGTCATCAGCCCCTCATCACCGCTTTGATAAATGGCAGGGCCCATCCCTGTACACATATTAATTACCATTGAAAGAGATGCATAACACATTCCAGCTTCCTTGGCAAGGACCAGTTCAGGAAACATGGGGGTTCCTATTATATCCCCTCCTATGGAATTATAATATCGAACCTCCGCAGGTGTCTCAAACCTGGGACCTTCAGTACAGATAAATGTGCCAGTGGAACAGACCGGTATCCGTTCATCAGCGCAGGCTTCAAGGAGGTATCCGCGCAGATTCCCACAGAAGGGCTCACTCATGTCCACTCTAACCCAGCAGGCATGATCTTCAAAAAAACTGAGTACCCGCTTTTTCGTAAAATCCATGGCATCATCCGGCACCACAAAATCTCCCGGACGGATATGAGGATTACAGGAACCGATTGCATTTTGGGAAATAATCTGTTTTACTCCCAATTTTTTCAATCCCCATATGTTGGATCGAAAATTTACCAAGTGGGACGCCATATCTGCATGATCTCCATAGCGCAGTATCACAGCTGTATTTACTCCATTTACCAGGCCTGTATACACCTTTGCCTCTCCCCATGGCGTAGAAACCATTTGAGACTGTCTGTTTTCCAAAAATCCTTCGGACATATGGCTTGTTATAATGCCGAACTTACAATAACTCATAACACTTTCCTCCTGTAGTGATCCATGATGGCTTTTTTCATCAACGTTTCGTCTTCCTTGATCACCTTACCTTCCGTATACACCAGATTCCCATCAATAAAAATTGAATCAACAGACGATCGGTCCATATAAAATACAACATCAGAAAGAAAACGTTCTTTATTATATCCCAAAGGGTGCCATGGCTTAACTAAAAGAACATCTGCTGCAGCCCCCTGCTCCAGCACTCCAATGTTACCCATTCCCAACACTTTGGCACATTCTGAAGTAGCCATCTTTACAAGTTTTTCATTTGATAATGCCTGATCTTTGCCTTTCAGACGACTGGCTAACGCCGCCATTTTGATTTCCTGGAACATGTCCAGCGTATTATTGCTCAGCATACTGTCAGTGCCCAGCCCTACATTAATCCCATTTTCCAGCATCTTCTTAACTGGAGAAATACCATTTCCCAGTTTCGCGTTGCTGACCGGACAGTGGATAACATTGCTGCCGGTACGCCTGAGTATGGCTATATCTTCATCGTTCATTTGTACACAATGTATGAGTACTGTGCGTGGAGATAATACTCCCAGATCAGCCAGCCATTGGATAGGACGCATTCCCGTACGCGCTTTTATAGTCATCTCTTCATCCAGCGTTTCTGCAGCGTGGATTATGAACCGTTTCCCGATCATCTTTGACTTTTCATAGGTCTGCTTGATCATCCGTTCCGTGCAGCTATAGGTTGCATGGGCGCCTAAAAAGAATTGGATCCTATTATCTTTCTGATATTTTTCCTTGTACAGCCGGGTACTGTCTACAATGGAATCATAATTAGGCTTTCCATTTTTTCTGTATTCCGGAGAATTAGCCATTCCGCCTGCCAGACACCGCATCCCTGCCCGGGAACACGCATCTGCCATCAGGCCTGCTTCATATCTGGTGCAGTCACAAATACAGGTAGTCCCCCCCTTCAGCATCTCAAATACAGACATCTCGTTATTCTTTTCAATATCTTCCTGTGTAAGGGTGGATGTATAGGGAGCCAATTCCTCTGCCCACTGGGTAAAGTCTTCCGCATCGCTGATGGCGCGGTAACTATTCAGGTTACTGTGTCCATGACCATTGATCAGCCCAGGCATAGCGATCCGGTCCGATGCATCATATTCCATATAACCATCTCTCAGCAGCTCCTGTGGTGCATCCCTTCGCTCCCCAACCCAGTCGATCTTGCCTTCTGACATGAACAGCACTGCATCCGTATAAAAATGCCCTTTTTTATCTGCAGTATATAAATGTTTACAGATGATCTTATACTTTGTATTTACCATTTGTTCCATAATTGCATACCTCCAAAGGCGCATTTGTCTTAATCCAATGTGCGGTGTTAATGTTGTCGGCAAATGGGGTTCCATCTGGAAGCAGCGGACAGTCATGCCCCGGTATTATATAATCTACAATGCCAACCATCCGGCCCAATGACGATAAATAAAAGGGTGTACCCCAAATATCCTCCCTGCTTTTTATCGCATCTGCACACAGTAAGATCCTTTTTTTGTCATATACCGCTAACAAAGAGCATGAACCCTTTGTATGTCCGGGCGTATGTATCATTTCTATGCCTGACATGATCCCCATCCTGGGTTTGCGGACTACGATCAGATTAGGTTGACGCAGTATCCATAATCGGTAGGGCTCCGGTACAGGATCGTCTGGTTTTCCGCTCTCTTCTATTTCTTCCTGATGTATGTACCACTTCGCCTTTTTAAAAAGATCAATATTCCCTATATGGTCAAAATGAAGATGGCTGATTATTACGGAATCAATGTCATCGGGACTCAGATGATGATCAGCCAGTTTCATCAAAAGTCCCGGACGGTCATTAAACGCGCCTGTATCAAACAACAGATTGCGTCCGTTATCCTGAATCAGCACGACCGTACTCCATCCCAGCCATCCTCTCTCGCTGCTTCCCCCAATCCCATAAAAAAGTCCTGTGACCCTCAAACCAATTCACCCCCTTCCCGCCCCTGCCAAATAGCATCCTATGGACCAAATAGATTATAGCATGATGCAGGCGGATTCCTTTGACGCATACGAGCCATAAAGATGATTTTAAATGTAAATTACCTGCCTTTTTCAATTGTCATTAGGTAAAAATAATAGTATAATGGCCTCAATCTGAAAGGACATGCAGGTAATTACAAATGAGTTATAACTATTTCTGGCGAAATGGATATTTTGAATCATATCGTGATCAGATTTTGGAGGCCGGCGGACAATTTAAAACCTTCCCTGAAGGCATGGACATAGGTCCTTATATGAAATCTCACCGAATGGCTATTTATATTGATTGCGGACGTGTAAATATACGTGTTGTGCGAAATGACGGCAGTATCCACAATGTGATGAGTTATGGCAAGGGTAATATAATACCGATCGCCAACAGGCATGAAGAATTTATCTTAGCTCCCTATTGGCGCACGGAACCCGCTTACGGAGATATGAAAGCCATCGTATTTTCAAAAACTTTATTATGGGATTTAATGCGCTCAAATCAGGATTTTTCAGAACGTGCAGATAAAGAAATTGCCGGACGTTTGGCCTATCTCACCTTTGTACCAGTATTATACCAGGATGGTGAATGTATCAGCCGCGTATGTAATTATCTGATACATTTGGATATTTGTAAAAATATGGATAATACCATACCTAATACCACCCAGGAAGAGCTGGCCGATGCCGTGGGTAAATCCCGAAGCCAGGTTGTACGCGCCTTATCTCAGCTGCGAACTGCCGGTGCCATAAAAACACAGAGAAAAGACATTATCATTAAGGACCGCAGGATATTGATGCGGTATGCTACAGATATCATAAAAGATCTGGAGGACCAGGTATTTTAATTTGATCCTTGTTGTATCCCCATTTTTTACTAATATACATAAAAGCGTAAAAGTTTAACGTGATAAAGTATTGACATTTAAGCCCACATGGCTTACACTGGAACGTGTTTGAAAAAGGCGGGAAGTATTTCCCTGTATGACATAATAAGGAGTAATATAATATGATTATCATCATGAAACCAAACGCTTCCGAGGAAGCAGTGAGAAAGGTCACACATATCATTGAATCCAAAGGGCTTCAGGTTCATCTGTCCAAGGGTTCACAGGTTACAATTGTAGGCGTTGTGGGCGATAAGACCAGGCTTCAGGGCAGCAACATTGAAATCAGCGAGGGAGTGGACAAAGTGGTGGCTGTCACCGAGTCCTACAAGCTGGTCAACAAGAAATTCCATCCCGAGGATTCCATTGTTCCCGTGGGCAACACCCATATCGGGCCTGGAACCATGACGGTGATGGCCGGTCCCTGCGCCATTGAGTCCAAGGAACAGCTGATGGAAACCGCATTTGCAGTTAAAAAAGCAGGCGCCACCTTCCTGCGGGGAGGCGCATACAAGCCCCGCACCTCTCCTTACTCCTTCCAGGGTCTGGAAGAAGAAGGACTCAAGTATATGAAGGAAGCCAGGGAAGCCACAGGTCTTAATGTGATCTGTGAGGTCACCAGCCTTCATGCAATTGAGGCTGCCTCCCGGTACGTTGACATGCTCCAGATCGGCGCCAGGAACATGCAGAACTTTGAACTTTTAAAGGAAGCCGGCAAATCCGGTATCCCTGTATTGTTAAAACGTGGTTTGTGTGCTACCATAGACGAATGGCTGAATGCTGCTGAATACATCATTTCCGAAGGGAACCCAAATATCGTACTGTGCGAAAGAGGTATCCGTACCTACGAAACCTCCACCAGAAACACTCTGGATATCAGCGCGGTTCCCGTGATCCGGCAAAAGAGCCATCTGCCCATTATTGTGGACCCCAGCCATGCAACCGGCGTAAGGGCCTATGTGGAGCCGCTGGCCAAAGCATCCATTGCAGTGGGCGCAGACGGACTGATGATCGAAGTACATCCCTGCCCTTCCAAGGCACTGTCTGACGGACCTCAGTCCCTGACATTCCCGGCCTTTGAACAGCTGATGGCTGATCTGAAACCGTATGCGGATCTGGCCGGACGTACCTTTGAAGCAAAATAGACCAGATTGGAGCACTCCGGAACCTGAGAGTGCTCTTGTGTACTCTAGCGTACACGCTTCTTTAACGGAGGATACCGTATGGACAAATTATCAATGACCGATTCCACCATAGGATTTATTGGCCTGGGGCTCATTGGAGGTTCCATTGCCAAAGGCATTAAGCGTTCCCGGCCGGACATCAAGATCATGGCCTATATGCGATCCCGCTCCCGCCTGGAGCAGGCCAAAAGGGAGGGCATTGTGGATGTGATCCTGGACGGGATCGATGAACATCTGCGGGAATGCGATCTTATTTTCCTGTGTACGCCTGTGGAGTATAATGCGGGCTATCTGTCCGCCATCCGTCCGTTTCTCAAGCAGGGGGCCCTGATCACGGACGTGGGAAGCACCAAGCAGGGAATCCACCAGGAGATCATCCGCCAGGAACTGACCCACTGTTTTGTAGGCGGTCATCCCATGGCCGGTTCTGAGAAAACCGGATACGAAAATTCCACGGACCATCTTTTGGAAAATGCCTACTATATAGTCACTCCCCCCAGGGGCTGCGATTCTTCAGGCAGCACCTCCCTCAGTGAAAATGACCGGCGGATCATCGCCGTTGCCCACACCATCGGAGCCATACCTTTGGTGCTGGATTACCGGGAACACGACAAGGTGGTGGCTGCCATCAGCCATCTCCCCCATCTCATTGCCTCCAGCCTGGTCAATCTGGTAAAGGATAACGATACCTCCGATGGCATTATGAAGCAGGTGGCTGCCGGCGGTTTTAAGGACATAACAAGGATTGCTTCCTCCTCCCCTGAGATGTGGGAACAGATCTGCATGACCAATGTGGATCCCATTGCGGATATACTTGAGAAATATATCGCCTCCCTGAACCAGGTCCTGGACCAGATAAAACATCACAGCGGCCAATCAATTTACCAGCTGTTTGAGACCTCCAGGGATTACCGCAATTCCATTACGGAAAAGGCGAAGGGTTCTGTGGAGCCATCCTATGAGTTCACAGTGGATGTGGCGGACGAGATCGGTGCAATCTCCACGATCTCCGTTATTCTGGCTGCCAAAGGCATCAGTATCAAGAATATCGGCATCAACAACAACCGCGAGCGGGGTGAGGGCGCTTTGAAGATCGCTTTTTATGATGAAGCATCCATGGAAGCTGCCTGGCAGCGGCTGGATCAGTATAAATATGAAATGTTCCGTATGTAATCTTTTGAAAGGGCATGGTATCTGTTTATGGAATTTACTAAATCACATGGATTGCGCGGGGAGATCACTGTCCCGGGTGATAAATCCATCTCCCACCGGGCAGTGATGTTCGGTTCCATTGCAAAGGGACTGACTGAAATTCATAACTTTCTCCAGGGCGCGGACTGCCTTTCCACCATTGCGTGTTTTGAAAAAATGGGGATTTCCATCGAAAACAGGGGCGACCGGGTCCTGGTCCAGGGAAATGGACTCCACGGCCTGAAAAAGCCTGACTGTGTTCTGGACTGCGGCAACAGCGGCACCACCACACGTCTTATCTCAGGCATTCTCTGCGCCCAGGATTTCACTGTGACACTGACCGGGGATGAATCCATTCAGAAGCGCCCCATGAAACGCATCATGGACCCCTTGTCCCTGATGGGGGCGGATATCACAAGTTTACAGGGTAACGGCTGCGCTCCCCTGCTGATCAAGGGCGGTCCCGTACATGGAATCCATTACCCGTCTAAAGTGGCTTCCGCCCAGGTAAAATCCGCTATCCTCCTGGCCGGATTATACGCGGACAGCCCCACCAGCGTGACTGAGCCCTATGTTTCCAGAAACCATTCGGAGATCATGCTGGATCTCTTTGGGGCACAGGTCTCCGCTGAGGACACAACAGCCACGATCCAGCCCGCCTCTGAACTCAACGGCGCCAAGGTCATGGTGCCGGGCGATATCTCCTCAGCCGCCTATTTTATCGCGGCCGGCCTTATGGTTCCCGGCTCCCAGGTGCTGATCAGGAATGTGGGAATTAATCCAACCAGGGATGGAATCCTTCGGGTATGCCAGGATATGGGGGCTGACCTTCAGCTCCTGAACCGGAGCGAAGGCGCAGGGGAACCCACTGCAGATATCCTGGTGCGCTGGGGCGCCCTTCACGGAACAGAGATCGGCGGAGCCATTATCCCAACCCTGATCGATGAGCTGCCCATGATCGCGGCCATGGCCTGCCTGGCTGAAGGACGGACTGTGATCCGTGATGCAGCTGAGCTTAAAGTGAAGGAATCCAACCGCATTGCCGTCATGGTGGAAAGCCTGAGGTCCATGGGCGCGGATGTGACTGAGACAGAGGACGGCATGATCATCCAGGGCGGCAGGCATCTTCACGGAGCTTCCATTGACAGCCGCGGGGATCACAGGATCGCCATGACATTTGCAGTCACCGCCCTTTGCGCGGACGGGGCTACGGACATCAGGGGAGCCGACTGTGTGACCATCTCATATCCACGGTTTTATGAGGATCTCCAGGGGCTGATGGTTTAATGGTCTGTACAATAAGTAAAAAAAGCTGCATCCTCAATTGCGCGGATGCAGCTTTTATGTTTCATATCAGAAGACCGCAGCGGTCTTGCCTAATGGCGCAGCTCCTATCCCAGAGCCACATCCAGTATCATCATCACCACAAACCCTGCGGCAAACCCAATGGTCGCCACATTGGAGTGTTCTCCCTGGGCCGATTCCGGGATCAGTTCCTCCACCACCACATAGATCATGGCTCCTGCGGCAAATGACAGGAAATACGGCAGCGCAGGCCCCAGGACCTCGGACAGCGCCAGCATAAGGAAGGCTCCAATGGGCTCCACAATACCGGACAGCATACCGTACACAAAGGCCTTTTTCTTACCCACCGCCTCCTTTAGGGGGAGGGAAATGATCGCGCCTTCGGGAAAATTCTGAATGGCAATGCCAACTGACAGCGCCAGTGCCCCTGCCATGGTGATGGAGCTGTTCTCTGACAGGAGTCCTGCAAAGGCCACGCCCACAGCCATGCCTTCCGGTATGTTGTGGAGGGTCACTGCCAGCACCAGCATGGTACTCTTTTTCCAGTTGCCCTTGGGCCCCTCTGGTTCATCCGTGTCAATGTGCAGATGGGGGATCACCTCATCCAGCAAAAGCAGAAAACCAATACCCAGCAAAAAGCCCGCTGAGGCCGGAACAAACGCCATCTTGCCAAGATGCCCACTCATGTTCATGGAAGGGATCAGCAGCGACCACACGGACGCGGCCACCATGACCCCTGACGCAAAGCCCAGAAATGCCTTCTGTACCCTTGGCTTTAATGCATTTTTCAGGAAAAACACGCAGGCAGCGCCTGCTGTGGTTCCGATAAAGGGAATCATAATTCCCGCAAATATATTCATATCTTATCCCTCGATTCTATCTAAAACATGGGGATCCTCAGACAGAACCCCCATGTTCCATAAACTTATAGAAATCCCCGCAGCTTCAGATAATCCTTGATCAGCTGGATCATCTGGTCATAGTCAATACGGCTGGCGTTAATGGGAAGGTCATAGTTCTCCATGTCCATCCATTCCCTGCCTGTAAAATAGCGGTGATACTCCGTCCTTTCCTTGTCGATCCTTCTCATACGGCGCAGCGCCTCGGCCTCATCCACCTTATCCACGTCCATGACCCTGCGGATCCTTGTAACCGTGTCCCCATAGACAAAGATGCGGATCACATTTTCCATCTGGTCCTGCAGTACATAGTTTCCGCAGCGTCCCACAATGATACATCTTTCCGAAGCTGCAAGGCTGCGGATCACAGAGGACTGGAAGCGGAACAGGTTCTCCGGTGATGTGATATGATGTCCGTCCCTGTCCGGCTCTGTCAGTTCCGGCTTCATACTGGTCACAATGCGGTACAGCAGATTGTTGCCCGCCTTTTCATCTGCCAGCCGGAAATACTGCTCTCCGATCGCGCTTGTCTCCGATGTCATCTTAAGTATTTCCTCATCATAAAAATGGATTCCCAGCTCCTCAGCCAGCCTTTTGCCCGTAAGCCTGCCGCCGCTGCCGTACTGGCGTTCAATCGTAATTACAAAATGCCTGTCATTCATAATAAAACCCCCTTGCTTATGTTTATCCCAAATCCTGTGATCCATTTCCATCTACAATATTAATATGGCACATCTTCATGGCGTTCAGCGCGTTCTCATGGCTCTTTGGCGTTACTCCCGCACAACAGGACCCATCCACCTGAATGGTCATTTCCGGGACAGCTGCCTTGATCACCATGGCGTTGGAGATCACGCAGATATCCGTGCACAGTCCCACCAGTTCCACAGTGTCATAGGATCCTTTTTCCACATACGCCGCCAGTTCCATGCTGCCAAAGGTGTGTTTCTCAAATTTCTTTCCGGTGAATGCTTTGAGTTCACCGGCAAGTTCCCATCCGGGAGTTCCCTTGACGCAATGGACTACAGGAAGTTTCTTGCCTTCCATGGTATCCAGATAATTGTCAAAATGTGTGTCCAGGGTAAATACCACCTCCTGGCCATCTGCCTCGTATTCCTTTATCTTACGGATCACATAAGGGACAATGGCCTGGGCTTCCTTGGTTCCCAAGGCTCCGTCCACGAAATCCTTCTGCATATCCACTACTATAAGTAAACGTCTCATGCAGTTTTCCTCCTTGTTATGGGCACCCATTATCTGTGGTCCAGAAGCTGTGTGCACTATATTTCTTACCATCTACAGTCTACCACATTTTGACAACCAATTAAAGTAATTTTCACAAAATTTAAAAAACCTATTGACAAATGCACTCCATTGTATTAAGATACGGGTTAATAAAATAAACCGTAGAGAAAGAGGAGTAAGCTTCCAAAGCATTAACACAGAGAGCCGCAGGTGGTGGGATTGCGGTATAAGGCTGGCAGCTGAATGGA
>Ga0129310_1000380_pt1 | contig 56042 bp, 48 predicted proteins | sample Go1ome_2_FD_94433 | JGI IMG/M metagenome (GOLD analysis project Ga0129310, IMG submission 94433) | Western lowland gorrila individual fecal microbial communities from Wisconsin, USA - Go1022A metagenome | ecosystem: Host-associated > Mammals > Digestive system > Large intestine > Fecal | place...
CCCAAGGAGCCGGACGTTATGAGCGACGACGCCATCCGCGCCGATATAGAGCGCAAGCCCATGAAGGTTGTATGCGGCACGGTTGGCGAGGATGAGCACAGCGTGGGCCTTAGGGAGATAATTGACATAAAGCACGGCGGCATAGAGAAATACGGCATAGAGGTGCATTACCTTGGCACCAGCGTGCCGCCCGAAAAGCTGGTCAATGCGGCGGTTGAGCTGAATGCAGACGCGATACTCGCTTCCACCATAATCAGCCACGACGACATACACTATAAGAACATATCCAAAATAAACCGCATCGCTACCGAAATGGGCATACGCGATAAGGTCATATTCGTGGCCGGCGGCACTCAGGTGGCCTCCGCACAGGCGCGCGCCAATGGCGCGGACGAAGGCTTCGGCCGCGGCAGCCACGGCAACCACGTTGCCACCTTCCTTGTAAAGAAGCGCTGGGAGCTGGAAAAAGAAGGGAAGATGTAATGCTTTTTTGCAGGGGGGCCGGGGAAGATTTCGATTTCTCCCCTTAGGCCCCCCTGCACCCCCCGTAACCCCATTGAAACGATCGCTCCGCGAGGGGTACGGCACTGTACAATGTGCTTGCACTGTACTAAAAGGCGCCACCGCTTGCGGGGGAGCTGGCACGGCGCAAGCCGTGACTGAGGGGTTGAGACAAGCAAAGAGCTGCGAGCTAATTTATAACCCCTCCGGCTTTCGCTCACGCGAAACCCACCTCCCCTTTCAGGGCAGGCTTTTGGGCGGTGATTGCACAGCACCAAAAGGCTCCCCGGATGGGGAGCTGGCACGGCGTTAGCCGTGACTGAGGGGTTGACGGAAAAATGAGCAGCCCCGATGCAACCCCTCCGTCAATTCGCTATCGCTCATTGCCACCTCCCCTTTCAGGGCAGGCTTTTGGGTTGGTGGTTGCACAAACCAAAAGGCTCCCCAGACGGGGAGCTGTCGCCGACAGGCGACTGAGGGGTTGACGGAAGAAATGAGCAGCCCCGTTGCAACCCCTCCGTCAATTCGCTGTCGCTCATTGCCACCTCCCCTTTCAGGGCAGGCTTTTGGGCGGCGATTGCACAGCACCAAAAGGCTCCCTCACTGAGGGAGCTGTCAAACCGAAGGTTTGACTGAGGGAGTTCGTCCACCAGCCAACGGACTTCCCCCCCCACACAATTTTATTCATAGCAGGTACACATGAAAGCAGACGTTCTTGTTGCAGAAATAGGCTCCACCACAACGCTTATCAATGCGTTTTGCGGCATAAGGAGCGGCGAACCGAAGTTCATCGGCCAGGGGCAGGCGCCAACCAGCGTGCTGGAAGGCGACGTGCGCATTGGCCTGAACGGCGCCATAGAGGACCTTAAAGCCAACCTTGGCGCGGATAAAATAGAATACGGCGAAATGCTTGCCACGTCCAGCGCGGCGGGCGGGCTTAGGATGTGCGTACACGGCCTTGTGTATGATATGACCGTTAAGGCTGCCGAAGCCGCAGCGCTTGGCGCGGGCGCGATAGTTACCATGGCCACGGCGGGCAAGCTGAGCGAATACGATATCGAGGATCTTAAAGAAGCAAAGCCGAACCTTATACTGCTTGCGGGCGGAACGGATTACGGCGAAAAGGAAACCGCGCTTTTCAACGCCCGAATGATAGCAGCAAGCGGTGTTAAGGCGCCGGTAATATACGCCGGCAACGTGCAGAATAAGCGCGCCGTGGAGGATATTTTCCAAAAAGCGGGCATAAGCTGCACCGTTACGGAAAACGTATATCCTAAGCTTGACAAGCTTAATATTGAACCCGCGCGAAAGATAATCCATCAGGTGTTTGAGGAGCATATCATAAAGGCCCCGGGCATGGAGCATATACGCGACATGGTGACGGGCCACATAATGCCAACCCCGGGCGCGGTTATGGAGGCCGTGCAGCTTGCCTATAACGAAATCGGGGACGTTGTGGCCGTGGACATAGGCGGCGCGACCACGGACGTACACTCCGTTACCGGCGGCAGCGAGGAAATAGGCATTCTGCTCACCACGCCCGAACCCTTCGCAAAGCGCACGGTGGAAGGCGACCTTGGGCTTTATGTAAACGCAAAAAACCTTGTTGAGCGCATTGGCGCGGATGCGCTGAGCGCGGAGCTTGGCATAGATATGGATGCGGTGATGGCGAACTATCTGCCTATACCGAAAAGCGCGGAGCAGTTTAAGCTGACGGAGCGGCTCTGTAAGGAGGCGGGGCTTGTGGCGCTTGAGCGCCACGCGGGCGCCCTCAGATACGTTTATACGCCGAGCGGACGCCGTACCGTGGCGGAGGGCAAGGACCTGACCGCCGTGCGGACAATAATAGGCACGGGCGGTGCGCTGACAAGGCTGCCGCACAGGGAGCAGCTCCTGCGCGCGCTGGCGGACTGCAACGCAACGGGCATGATGCTTTACCCCAAGCCCGGCAAGCTAAGGACGCTGTTTGACGACGATTATATTATGGCGTCGCTCGGCGTGCTCAGCCGGCATTATCCGGACGCGGCGCTGGCGCTGCTGAAGCATTCGCTGGGCATATAAGGAGAGGCCGCCATGTACCCACGCATAGTTGTTGACACGAAAAAGCTGAAGCATAATATGGACGCGCTGATAGCCATGGGCCATGAGCAGGGGATAAGCATTGGCCTTGTGAGCAAATGCGTATGCGCACACGCGCCCATAATAGAGCTGATGAACCAAACGGAGGCGGACTTCATTGCCGATTCCCGCCTGCTGAATTTGAAGAACATAAAAACCAAAAAGCCGAAGTATCTTCTGCGCATTGCGCAGGCGTGCGAGGCCGCGGACGTTGTTGCATACAGCGACATAAGCCAGCAGAGCGAGCTTTCCACCGTTAAGCTAATCGCTGAGGAAGCCGCGCGGCAGAATAAGCGGCACAGAATAGTTCTGATGGTGGACATGGGGGACCTTCGCGAAGGGGTGTTCTATAAAAACCGCGATGAGCTTTTGCGCATTGCCAACGCCGTGAAGGAAGCGGAAATGCTGGAGCTATTCGGCATAGGCGTGAACCTTACCTGCTTCGGCGGCATAATACCGGACGAGAACAACCTGGGAGGGCTTGTTGAAACGGCGAAGTGGCTGCGGAGCGAAACGGGGCTTAGCATACCGTTTGTGTCCGGCGGCAATTCAAGCAGCCTTATAATGCTTAAGGAAGGCCGCATGCCCAAGGGCATAACCAACCTTAGAATTGGTGAAGGGTATCTGCTTGGCAACGAAACGGTCACCGGCAGCGTTATGGAAGGGCTTTACGGCGATGCATTCACGCTGGAGGCAAGCATTGCGGAGCTGAAGCGCAAACCCTCCAAGCCCATAGGCAAAAGCGGCATGAATGCCTTCGGCGAAAGCGTTGAGTTTGAAGACAGGGGAGAGATGCTGCGCGCAATACTTGCCATAGGCCGGCAGGATGCGGACATAGGCGGCCTGACCCCGCTTGACGAAGGGGCGGAGATATTGGGCGCAAGCTCGGATCACCTTATTGTGAACCTTACGGAAGCAAAGGGCAGCTTTGCCGTGGGCGATGTGCTGCGCTTCGGCGTGAACTACGGCGCACTGCTGAATGTATATTCGGGTGTATATGTAGACAAAGTATACATTCCTTGATATAATCAAATCAAACAAAAAAGGAGAAAGAGTATGCCTGTAAATCTTAAAGGACGTTCGTTTTTGACACTGAAGGACTTTTCAAGCGAGGAGATAAGATATCTTCTTGACCTGGCGCATGACCTGAAGGCAAAGAAGCGCGCGGGAATAAAGGGTAACCTGCTTGAAGGGCGCAACATAGTGCTGCTGTTTGAAAAAACCTCCACCCGCACGCGCTGCGCGTTTGAGGTCGCCGCATATGACGAAGGCGCAAACTGCACATTCCTTTCAAACAGCCAAATGGGCAAAAAGGAATCGCTTGAGGATACAGCAAAGGTGCTGGGCCGCTTCTATGACGGCATTGAGTTCCGCGGCTTTAAGCAGAGCGATGTTGAGCTGCTGGCAAAGTACAGCGGCGTGCCCGTATGGAACGGCCTTACGGATCTTTATCACCCCACGCAGATATTGGCCGACCTTTTGACCATAGAGGAGCATGTGCATAAGCCGCTGAGCAAGGTTAAGTTCGTTTACGCGGGCGATGCGCGCAACAACATGGGCAATTCCCTTATGATAGGCGCGGCAAAGATGGGCATGGACTTCGTTGGCCTTGCGCCGAAGGAGCTTTTCCCGAGCAAGGAGCTTGTGGACGAGATGAAAGAGGTCGCAAAGACCACGGGCGCTACCATAACGCTTACCGAAAACATAGACGATGTGAAGGGCGCGGACGTTATATATACCGACGTTTGGGTATCCATGGGCGAAGAGGACCAGTTTGCCGAGCGCATAAAGCTGCTTGAGCCCTACCGCGTGAATGCAGAAATGATGGCCAAAACCGGCAATCCGGACTGCATATTCCTGCATTGCCTGCCCAGCTTCCATGACCTTGAGACCGTTGTGGGCCGCGACATACACGAAAAGTTCGGCCTTACGGAAATGGAAGTGAGCGACGAGGTGTTCCGTTCCCCCGCATCCAAGGTGTTTGACGAGGCGGAGAACCGCATGCACACCATAAAGGCCGTAATGGTAGCCACAATAGGCAGACAGTAAACAAAACAGAATAGATCTTGCTGAAAAACGGGCCATAGCATCGGCCCGTTTTTTTGTGCTGAGGAAAATTAAAGTGCCGTGCCTTTTTTAGGCATGAAAAGCTGCGCCATGTCGGCGCGCTCAAGCTTTAGCAGCTTTATTTTTTTGTCAATGCCGCCGGCGTATCCGGTAAGGCTGCCGTTTGCGCCCACTACGCGGTGGCAGGGGATGATGACGGAAATTTCGTTGTGCCCCACTGCGCCGCCAACGGCCTGCGCGGACATATTGGCAAGCCCCCGCTTTGCGGCAAGCTGCCGCGCAATATCGCCATAGGTAATGGTTTGGCCGTAGGGAATTTTCAAAAGAATTTCCCATACGCTTTGGCGGAACGCGGAGCCTGTGGGGTGCAGCGGCGGCAGAAAGTCCGGCTCTTTTCCGGCAAAATAAATATCCAGCCAACGCTTGGCCTCGGCAAGGGCGGGCGTGTCCTGCTCGATATGCTCTGCGGGCAAAGAGCGGGCAAAGTATTTCTGCCCATCGAACCAAAGGCCCCTAAGGCCGGTTTCGTCCGCGGCAAGCAGTATTCCGCCCAAAGGCGAATCGTAATGCTGAGTGAATATCATGGGATATACCTCCTGATTTGCCGGATTATCGGCCGATGAAATTATAGTGTAAAAAGGAAGCGGCATAAGCCGCTTCCCTAAAGGCTTTTTTAGCTTTTCTCTTAGTACATGCCGCCCATTCCGCCTGCACCGGGCGCGGGAGCCGCGGGCTCGGGAGCGGGAATGTCGCAAACCAGGCTTTCGGTGGTGAGCACCATGGCCGCTATGCTGGCCGCGTTCTGCAGCGCGCTGCGGGTCACCTTGGTGGGGTCTATGATGCCGCGGTCGGTCATCACGCCGTATTCGTCAAGCTTGGCGTCGTAGCCGTAACCGGCCTTCTTGGAGCGCTTCACGTTTTCAACAACCACGCTGCCGTCTACGCCGGCATTGATGGATATCTGACGCACGGGCTCTTCAAGGGCGCGGAGCACGATGTTCACGCCGGTCTTGTAGTCGCCCTCTGCCTTGGCGGCAAGCGCCTTGACCGCGGGGATGACATTGAGCAGGGCTACGCCGCCGCCAGGGACTATGCCTTCTTCAACAGCGGCACGGGTAGCGTTGAGCGCGTCCTCAATGCGCAGCTTGAATTCCTTCATTTCAACTTCGGTAGCCGCACCGACCGCTATAACGGCAACGCCGCCGGCCAGCTTGGCAAGGCGCTCCTGCAGCTTTTCCTTGTCGTATTCGCTGGTGGTTTCCTCTATCTGGGCGCGGATGGAGCTGATGCGGGCCTTAATCTCGCTGGGATCGCCTGCGCCTTCAACTATGGTGGTGTTTTCCTTGTCCACCTTTACCTGGCGGGCGGTACCAAGCTGATCAACCGTGGTCTCCTTCAGTTCCATGCCAAGCTCTTCGCTTATGACCTGGCCGCCGGTGAGCACGGCTATATCCTGCAGCATGGCCTTGCGCCTGTCGCCAAAGCCGGGGGCCTTGACCGCAACGCAGGTGAAAGTGCCGCGCAGCTTGTTGACCACCAAGGTGGCAAGGGCTTCGCCCTCAACATCCTCGGCAATTATCAAAAGCTTCCTGCCCTGCTGAACAACGGCCTCCAGAACCGGCAGTATCTCCTGAATGTTGCTTATCTTCTTTTCGGTGATGAGGATATAAGGATTATCCAGCACCGCCTCCATCTTATCGGTATCGGTCACCATGTAGGCGGAAGCATAGCCGCGGTCGAACTGCATACCTTCGACAACGTTAAGCTCGGTCTTCATGGTCTTGGATTCTTCGATGGTGATAACGCCGTCGTTACCGACCTTTTCCATAGCGTCGCTTATCAGCACGCCGACCTTTTCGTCGCCCGCGGAAATGCTTGCGACCTGGGCTATGGCCTGCTTGTTTTCAACGGGCTTGGATATTTTCTTCAGCCCTTCCACGGCCTCGTTAACGGCGGCCTCTATGCCGAGCCTGATGCCCATGGGGTTTGCGCCCGCGGCAACGTTCTTCATGCCCTCATGCACTATGGCCTGCGCAAGCAGGGTGGCGGTGGTGGTGCCGTCGCCGGCAACATCGTTGGTCTTGGTGGCAACCTCACGCACGAGCTGAGCGCCCATGTTTTCAAACGGATCCTCAAGCTCTATTTCCTTGGCGATGGTCACGCCGTCGTTAGTGATGAGCGGTGCGCCGTATTTCTTGTCCAGCACCACGTTGCGGCCCTTGGGGCCAAGGGTTATCTTTACCGTGTTTGCAAGCTGGTTAATGCCGCTCTCAAGTGCGCGGCGGGCTTCTTCACCGTATTTAAGCTGCTTTGCCATAATTCGTTTCCTCCTGATTATTCAACTATCGCAAGTATGTCGCTCTGGCGGACGATTATGTATTCTTCGCCGTCCAGCTTCACTTCGGTTCCGGCGTACTTGGAGAATATTACCTTATCGCCGGCCTTAACATACATTTTAACTTCTTTGCCGTCTACCATGCCACCGGGGCCCACCGCTATAACTTCGCTTACAACGGGCTTTTCCTTAGCGCTGCCGGTAAGTATAATGCCGCTTTTGGTGGTTTCTTCGACTTCTGCGCTCTTCAGCACGACCCTGTCGGCCAAGGGATTGAGTTTCATGGTTCAATGCCTCCTTATGTTATATCGATTGATTACAATTTTAGCTGTTAGCACTCGACTTGGTTGAGTGCTAATCCACAATGGGTATAATACCCCAATACCGCCGCCAATTCAAGGGCAATATGCATATTTCACAATTCCTTTCCATTTTTGCGAAAATGCTGCTTAAATGTTCGCATAAGGCATGATATACTATGAATAAATCCCCGAAAGGAGACATTATTATGCACGGCTTTGACAAATGGGACGCGCGGTTCATGGAGCTGGCGCACACCATTGCGCAGTGGGCAAGCTGCTATCAGGAAAACAGGAAAATAGGCGCGGTAATAGTTAAGAACAAGCGCATATTGACCACGGGCTATAACGGCGCGCCCGCGGGAGTTAAAAGCTGCGTGGAGCGCGGCGAATGTATGCGGCGCAAGCTGAACATACCTTCGGGCACAAGGCACGAGCTTTGCTATGCCATCCATGCCGAGCAGAACGCCATAATACAGGCCGCCAAGTTAGGCGTATCCATAGAGGGGGCAACGCTTTACTGCACGCACCAGCCCTGCGTTATATGCGCAAAGATGATTGTCAATTCCGGCATAAGCCGCGTTGTGTACGGCGAAGGGTATCCGGACGAATTTGCGATGCAGATGTTTGAAATGGCAGGCGTAAAAATAGAACGGTACGAGGAGGAGCGGAATTAGCATGAAAAGCATAAAGCCGGGCCGCAGGCGCAGCCGGTATAATGCTGTTGGAGCGGTGATAGGCATAGTATTCGGCATAATATGGACGATAGCTGCTCTAAGCATGGGCGCGCCTTTCTTTTTCCCGCTGTTCGGGCTTGTGTTCATAGGCATGGGCGTATACAACGCCGTGTATAATTACAGAAACGCAACAAGCGAAAACCGATACAGCGAATTTGACATTACCGATGAGAATGAAGAACCGGATCCGCTAAACGAGCGCTACGGCGCGAAAAAGAGCGCGGACGGCGGCGATGCGAATACCGTTCACGGCGGCGGGTTCTGCCCGTATTGCGGGACAAAGGCGGAGGAAGGCTACGAATACTGCCGCAAGTGCGGCAAAAAGCTGCCGGATTGATAAGGCGGAAATTTGCTGTTGCATAGTTAGCGCATATGGCATATAATAAAGGCGCTTCGGGGTGTGGTGAAAGTCCATACCGGCGGTGATGCGGCGTATGCCGACAAGCCCGCGAACCCGCGCTTTGCGGGCCGAGCCGGTGGGAACCCGGGGCCGACGGTTACAGTCCGGATGGTAGAAGCCGTTAATTTAACGCGTGTTTTATTGAATTCCCCAAAGCATGGGGAATTTTTTTATTTGGAGGAAAAACCTTATGCGTAACAAAAGAGTGGAAAAACTGGTCAAGCTGGCGCTGCTGTGCGCAATGTCGCTGGTGCTGATGTATGTTGTGCGTTTCCCGCTCATACCCACGCTGCCCTTTTTGGAATACGATATGGCGGACGTGCCAATATTGATAGGCGCGTTTATGTTCGGCCCGCTTGAAGGGCTTTTGCTCACGGCGGTGGTCAGCCTGCTTCAGGCGCTTACGGTGTCCGCGGGGTCGGGCTGGGTAGGCTGCATTATGCATTTCTTTTCAACTGGTGCGTTCGCAATAATCGCGGGCATAATATACCGCCGCCGCCACAATATACGCGGCGCGATAGAGGGCCTTTTGATAGGCTCCGCCGCCATGATAGCCATAATGGTGCCGCTGAACTATTTCCTCACGCCTATATTCGTAAGCGGGCAGAGCATGACCTATGCCGACGCGCAGGGCTATATATGGAGCGTAATGTGGAGCTTTGTGGCGTTTAACTCCGCCAAGGCCGCAATAAACTCGGTCGTAACATTCGTGGTGTATAAGCCGCTCTCCCGTTTGTTCAAAAAGGAGTTCGGGAAAAAGTGAGGGGGGCGCTAAGCCAAAAGGCGCCACCGCTTGCGGGGGAGCTGTCGAACGAAGTGAGACTGAGGGGGAATAGGAAAAACACTTGAGCGCTTTGAGTCATTCCCCTTTCGTCATGGCTTCGCCATGCCACTTTCCCCGCACGCGGGGAAAGCTTTTGGTTAGAATTTGCACCATACCAAAAGGCTCCCCTTTACGGGGAGCTGGCAAACCGAAGGTTTGACTGAGGGGTTGACGATACCCAGAGAAGATTCTTCCTTTTTAACCCCTCCGGCTTTCGCTTGCGCGAAACCCACCTCCCCTTTCAGGGTAGGCTTAATATATAAGTTTGTATAGCGCACCAAAGCCGGCATGAACAAATAGATTCAGCAGCCCTATTCCCCCATATACACCTTTTCAAGCGTAAGGTCGCTGCCGCAGAGCAGCACGTCCGCACGGAGGCCTTCGGCTATCGCGCCGAGTTCGTTTTCAAGGCCGTATCTGCGCGCGGGGTTAAGCGTTGCCGCGGCAATGGCCTGCTCAAGCGGTATGCCCGATTCGTGTATGCGGCGCACGCCCTGAAACAGCGGCATTACGGAGCCCGCCAGCGTGTCCGTCCCGTCCACCGTGGCGCGGCCGTTCGCAAGGCGTATCTTCATGCCGTCCGGCGAGGGGTATACACCTTCCGCCATGCCGCAGGCGGCTATTGAATCGCTTATCAGTATTATGCGCTCAGGCCCCATCAGCTTGAATAAAGCCCGTATCATGGGCGGCTGAACGTGCAGCGCGTCGTCTATCAGCTCCGCCGTAACGCCCTTGGTATCCGCTGCCGCGGCGATAGGCCCGGGCGCGCGGTGCAGCATGGGCTGCATGCAGTTGAAGGTGTGCGTAAGGTTGGAAAAGCCCGCCTCGAAAGCCTGCATGGCAACGTCGTACTCCGCGGCGCTGTGCGCGAAGGACACCAGCTTTTTGCCCTTCAGCTTTTTTGCAAGGTCTATCGCCCCGTCAAGCTCCGGCGCCATGCATACCGCGCGTATGCAGCCCTCCGCCGCGTCGTCAAGGCGGCGCAGCATCTCCCCGTCCGGCAGGTGCAGAAACTTAGGATTATGCGCGCCGCGCTTTTCATATGAAAGGAACGGCCCTTCAAGATATACGCCAAGGCAGCGGCTCTCATTCGCCGGCCTTTGCTTCGCGGCCCTTGCTGCGGCGCGGCAGCGAAGGGCAAGGCTTTCTTCATCCATTGCCATCGTGGCGAAAAGGAAGGCCGTTGTGCCGCTCTGCGCAAGCGCCCTGCGTGCGGCGACCGATGCTGCTTCGTCCTCCGCAAAGTATTCGCTTTGCAGCATGGCGTGCGTATGCGTGTCTATGCAGCCGGGCAAAAGCAGCTTCGCCCCATCGTGCGGCGCGGCGTCCGCCATGTCAACGCGGTATATATACCCATCCTTTATGCTTACGCTGCCGTAATGCAGCTGCGCGTCGGCCGCAAAATAATTCACCCCGTCAAAGCGCATATCCATTGCCATCGCCCCTTATTTGCGCTTCGCAAGCTCCGATATCTTGGAAAAATTGTTCATTATATACATATAGCCGCCCTTGGAATGGGGTATAAGGCAGTTTGAACAATCCTTTACACCATTTTCGGTGTAAACAAAATTGCCGCCGCATTTATCGCCCAGCGCATACAGCGGGCAGTAGCAGAAAAGGCAGTTGAAGAACTCCTTATTCCCCTTTTCGTGGCAGGGGAAATACGGGCAGGCGGAATTCTGAAAATACGCATACGGCGCGCGCTCGTCAAATTCAAATTTTTTTTCTTCCATGGCAGTCGCCCTCCTTGGTTTTTGCTAATCAAAAAGATAACATTTGTTTGCCGCCGTGTCAACAAACCGTGTTGACAGACATCGCCGCGGGCAGCTATACTATATTTGTACATTTAGCGCATTATGGCGCGCCATATTACCGATTTTTAAGGAGATAAGCCCCAGTGAAAAAGTTAGTTATAGCCCTTGGCGGCAACGCATTGCAGGAAGCCGGAAAGCCCGCAACCGCGCAGGCTCAGCTTGAGGTGGTGGAAAAGACCAGCGAATACATAGCGGATATTGTTGAACGCGGCTACGAAGTTATAGTTGCGCACGGCAACGGCCCGCAGGTGGGCAGAATAGTTATACAGAACGAGGTTGCAAGCGCATCCACCCCCGCCATGCCGTTCGATGTTTGCGGTGCCATGAGCCAGGGCATGATAGGCTATCATATTCAGCAGGGCCTTTCCAAAGTCCTGCGCCACAGGGGAATAAACAAAAATGTGGTCACGGTTGTTACCCAGGTGGTGGTCGATAAGGACGACCCCAAGTTCAAGGCGCCGTCAAAGCCTATAGGCCCCTTCTATACGGAAGAAGAAGCCAAGGCCATAGCCGCCGAAAAGGGCTATACAATGAAGGAGGACGCGGGCCGCGGCTGGCGCAGGGTGGTCGCATCGCCGCTGCCGGTTGAAATAGTTGAGCTGGACGCGGTGAAAACGCTTAACGACGCGGGCTTTGTGGTGGTCACCGTGGGCGGCGGCGGAATACCCGTTGTGCGCAACGATGCGGGCGATCTTGAAGGCGTTGCCGCGGTTATAGACAAGGACCTTGCCAGCGAAAAGCTTGCGCGGGACATGGACGCGGACGCGCTTGTTATATTGACGGCGGTTGAAAAGGTGAGCATAAACTTCAAAAAGCCCGATCAGAAGGACCTTGACCGCATGAGCGCGGCGGAAGCTAAGCAATATATAAAGGAAGGTCACTTCGCCCCCGGCAGCATGCTGCCCAAGATTGAAGCCGCGCTGAACTTCGTTGAAAGCAAGCCGGGCCGCATAGCGATAATTACCAGCCTTGACAAGGCCGTGGACGCTATCGAGGGCCGCGCGGGCACAACCATAACCGAATAAGCATTCACAATATAAATATCATCTGGAGGACAGCATGAACAAATACGAAAACAGCGTTGGGGTGCTTATCCCCGAAATTCTGCTCCCTAAGGAAGGGACGGACATGACCAAGTGGGCCGTGGTAGCGTGCGACCAGTTCACCTCCCAGCCCGATTATTGGCAGGAAACCGAAAGCATAGTGGGCGACTCTCCTTCCACGCTCAGGCTTATGCTGCCGGAAATGTACCTTGAAAAGCCGGACGAGGCCGAACGCATAGAGAAAATAAACGCCACGATGAAGAGCTATCTTGATACGGGCGTGCTTGAAAACATAGGCCGGGGCATAATGTATGTTGAGCGCCGCGCGGGCGCGAACGTGCGCCACGGCATAATGGTTGCGCTGGACCTTGAGTGCTACGATTATTCCAAGGGCTCAACCACGCTTATACGCGCCACGGAGGGCACCATAGTTGAGCGTATACCGCCCCGCCTTCGCATAAGGAAGGACGCGCCTGTGGAGCTGCCGCACATACTTGTGCTTATAGACGACCCGGAGCGCACGGTAATCGAGCCCATAGGCGAAAGCGTGGGCGAAAGCGAAAAACGCTACGACTTTGAGCTGATGCAGGGCGGCGGCCACATAAAGGGCTATTTCATAAAGGACGACGCACGCATAGACCGCGCGCTGCGCGCGCTTGAGGCGCTGGCAAGCCCCGAGGTTTTCTCCGCCAAGTACGGTACAGACGCGCCAAGTCTCCTTTTCGCTATGGGAGACGGCAACCATTCCTTCGCCACGGCAAAGGCCAACTGGGAGCAGATAAAGAAAACCCTTTCGCCGGAGGAAGCGGCGAACCATCCCGCGCGCTATGCGCTGGTTGAGCTTGAAAATGTGCACGATTCCGGCATAGAGTTCGAGCCCATACACCGCGTTGTGTTCGGCGTGGATACGCATAAGGCCATAGCATGGCTGAGCGAAAAGCTGAGCGAGCAGAACGGCGAAACCGAAATGCACCTTTACGGCTCCAAGGCCGAGCGGGACGATGCCATGGCCGCAAACGCCTGTTCTAAGTGCCACTTGCTGCCCTTTATGATAAAGGAAGGCTACGGCTACTTTAAGGTGAGCGACCCCGCGGCGCAGCTTGAGGTAGGCACGCTGCAGAACGCGCTGGACATATTCATAAAGGAGACCGACGGCGCGACCATAGACTATATCCATGGCGAGCAGGTTGTTGACGAGCTTGGCCGCAAGGATAATAACATAGGCTTCATACTGCCCAACATGGGCAAGAGCGCCTTCTTTAAGACCGTTATATTCGACGGCGCCCTTCCCCGCAAAACCTTCTCCATGGGCGAGGCGAACGAAAAGCGGTACTATCTTGAGTGCCGCAAGATTTCCAAATAATTTCCCGGAAAATAAAATCCACGGCGGGGGCGGCAGTATGCTGCGCCCCCGTTGGCTTATACTTAGCAACAGCATGAATTCTTTAGCGGACAGCGTATCGGCCGTTGTGCTGATACTTATGCTCATTGCCGTGGGCTACATAATGGGCAGAATAGGCCTGATGAAAAAGGAACACAAGAGCTTTGTCATAAAGCTGCTTGTGAATATTTCCGTCCCATGCATGTGCATACACAATGTGTTTACGGATTTTTCCGTGGAGCTTATCAAAAGCGCGGGCGCGCTGCTGCTTACGCCTACGCTTTTTAACGTGGTCATGATAGCCGTGTCACTTACCGCTGCAAAGGCCATGAAAATAAGCCATAGGCGCTTCGGCGGGTTTGTGGTAATGTGCGCCATGTCCAATTCCCTGTTCGTGGGGTATCCCGTATGCACGGAGCTTTTCGGCGCGGAAGGCACGCCGTATGTGATGTGCTTCTATATGATGAACACGTTCTTCTTCTGGGCGATAGGCGCAACCATGATATACATGAGCGCGGGGGAGAGCAGACTGAGCATTAAGGAAATAGGCAAAAAGCTTGCATCCCCGCCGCTTATATCGCTGCTTGCGGCGGTTGCGCTGCTGCTTATGGGCTTTAAGCTGCCAAGCCTTCTTGAAAGCTTCACCAAATATATGGGCAACACGGTAACGCCGCTTGCGCTGATATACATCGGCTTTTTGATATACGAAACGGGGCTGAAAAATCTGAAGCCCGACGCGGGCATATGGGTCGTAAGCGGTATGCGGTTCATAATATCGCCGCTGATAATGCTTTTAATGTGCCGCGTATTCAATATAGGCGGAATGGCGCAGAGCGTTTTTATGATAGAGGCGGCAATGCCCGTTATGACGCAGAGCGTGGTGGTTTCCGCCTACGCGGGCGCAGATGAAAAGTACAACGCATTGGGCATGGGCTTTACGTCAATACTTTGCCTTATAGCCGTGCCGGTGCTTATGCTGATATTCGGCTGAGCCGTTCAAGGGGGACTGAAATGAGATCTAAATACGCCGTAAAGCCGCACATAAAGCCGGTTTACGATATGATTATGCTGCTGCTGAGGCCGTACCTTTGGCTGAAGTATCGCTTCCGCGTGCCGAAGGATATTCCCGCGCTGCCGGATGGGCCGATTGTGCTGCTGGGCAGCCACACGGGAAATCTTGATTTTCTTTTTGCACTGGCAACGCTCAGGCAAAAGCGGTTCCATGCCGTTGTTGCGGCGCACTTTTACCGCAACCGCCGCATAGCATGGTTACTGAACCTGTTCCGCTGCATAAAAAAGGAGCAGTTCCGCGCGGACGTGGAGAGCATTGCCCGCATGAAGAACACGATTGAGATGGGCGAAAGCCTGCTGATATACCCCGAGGGCGAGGTGAACGGCACGGGCCGCACCGCCCCCTTCAGCGACAGCATAGCCAAGCTTGCAAAGCTGCTCAAGGCCCCGCTTTACGCCGCGCGCACGCACGGCGGCTATTTCACCCGCCCCAAATGGAACCCCGTGCAGCGGCGCGGCAAGGTGGAAACGGAAATAGAGCTCATCGCCACGGCGGAGGAAGTGAAAAGCCTGAGCATGAATGAGCTTTACGCACGGATAGAACAAAAGCTGTTCGTGGACGATTACGCATGGCAAAAGCGGCGCATGATACCCTTCGGCGGCAAAAACAGGGCCAAGGGATTGGAAAACCTATTATACCTTTGCCCCAAATGCGGCGGCGAATTAACAACCCGCACCGATGGGAACGACATATACTGCGCCGCCTGCGGCAACCGCGGCACGGTGGACGAATACGGCTTTCTGCATCCCGTGGGCGAAGGCAGCGTTATACCGGAAATGGTGCCGGACTGGGTGGAGCTTGAGCGGGACGCGCTGCGCCGCGAAATAGCGAAGGATGACTTTGCGCTCATCGCGCCGTGCCATATTCAGTATCACCTTGACCCAAACACCACCGCGCATACGGACGTGGGCCGCGGCACGGCAACGCTTACGCATACGGAGCTGATATACGAGGGCACGGCGGAGGGCAAGCCGATACGCTATGCATTTCCGCTTGAGGGGATATATAAGTTCCCGTTCAACATGGGCAATCAGTTCGATGTGCCCAACACCATCCGCACGATAAGCATAAGGCCGGAGAATAAGCAGATAAACGAAAAGTTCGTGCTTGCGCTGCCGCTTATACATGAATATATAAACAATAAAAATGTATGAAAATGCATAAAAATAATTCGCCGTACCCCTTGACACGGGCGTGCGGCGGTGCTACAATGCACAAAACCGTTGAGGAAGAGTAAGTAAGCTTTGATTCTGTTCTTTCAGAGAGCCGCGGGCGGTGAAATCGCGGCAGAGCATGGCAATGCCGAATGGACTTCTGAGGGCGAGCGGAAAAGCGAAAGCCGAGTATGCAAGCCGGAGCAAAGGCTCTCCGTTACCAAAGGCCGGCGTATGAATGTACGCAACGAGAGGGCGCGTTTTTAATATATGCGCCAAGCCGGGTGGCACCGCAGGAATTTTTTTAGAAGAATTGCTCCTGTCCCAGCGATCGCAGTCAGTTGTGGTCGCTGCGGGCGGGAGTTTTAATTTTAAGATTTTTTGACCCAAGGAGGTAGATGGACAATGTTTCGCAAGGGAAGGCGATGGCGCGGCGCGCCGGTATCGCAAGCATATTTTGACATTTGACCGAAAAACCAAACCCATTGACCAAGAAAGGATAAAACAATGAAAAAGATATTCGCTTTTGTGCTCAGCATAATAATGGCCGCGGCGTGCATGGCCGCATGCTCCCCCTCAAACCCCGCCCCCACAAGCGATGCGGACGGCAAAACCGTAAAGGTCGGCATATGCAATTACGTTGACGATGCTTCCCTTAACCAGATTGTTGAAAACATTCAGGCCCGCCTTAAAGAGATAGGCGGCGAAAAGGGCGTTGCTTTCGATGTATCCTACGACAACTGCAACGCGGACGCGAACCTGCTCACGCAGATAATTTCAAACTTCATCGCGGACGATGTGGACATAATGATAGGCGTGGCTACGCCGGTTGCAATGGCTATGCAGGCCGCGACCGAGGACAACGGCATTCCCGTGGTTTTCGCAGCCGTGTCCGACCCTGTGGGCGCGGGCCTTGTAGAATCAATGGAAGCGCCGGGCAGCAACGTTACAGGCACTTCGGACTATCTTGACACGGCGGCCGTTATGCAGCTCATCACCGCCGCAGACCCGGACGTGAAGAACATAGCCCTGCTTTACGACATCGGGCAGGATTCCTCCACCGCCGCAATAGCCCACGCCAAGGAATATCTTGACGCTAACGGCATTGCCTACGGCGAATACACCGGTACCACCGTGGATGAGGTTACCCTTGCCGTGCAGGCGCTTATAGCGGACGGCGTGGACGCCGTGTTCACCCCCACGGACAACACCATAATGAAATCCGAGCTCAGCATATACGAGATGCTTCAGGAGGCGGGCATACCGCACTACACCGGTGCGGACTCCTTTGCACTCAACGGCGCATTCTTGGGCTACGGCGTGGATTACGCGGCGCTGGGCGTTGAAACGGCAAACATGGCGGCAAGCATAGCGCTTGGCGGCGCAAAACCCGCAGACACGGCAGTTAAAACATTCGACAACGGCTGCGCCACCATAAACACCGAAACCTGCGAAAAGCTTGGCTTTAACTATGATGAAATATGCAAGGCGTTCGAGCCGTTCTGCACCAAGATACAGAGCATAGTTACGGCGGAAAGCTTTGACGAAGTGAAATAACAAACCTAAGAAAGGCAAAGAAAAATGGGACTTGATCAGATATTGGCGCTGCTGCAAACGGCGCTTGAGCTGGGGCTTATATCCTCGCTTACGGTGCTGGCGCTGTTTTTAAGCTATTCCATGCTTAACGTGTGCGATCTTTCCACGGACGGCTGCTTTACGCTGGGCGCCGTGGTGGGCGCGGCGGTGGCCATATCGGGACACCCGTATTTATCCATACCGGCGGCCATGCTTGCGGGCGTGGCTTCCGGCTTTATAACCGCCATACTGCAAACCAAAATGGGCGTGAACAGCCTGCTTGCGGGCATAATAGTAAACACGGGGCTGTATTCCGTGAACATTGCCATAATGGGCGGATCAAGCATACTGAACATGAACAAGGCCGATACCGTGTTCACGGCAGTTAAGTCCGCGCTTGCGAAGATTAACCTGAGCGAGCAATATAAGCTTGCCGTTGCCGCGGCGGCGGTGGTCATAATAGCGGTGCTGCTGGGGCTTTTCCTCAAAACGCGGCTTGGCCTTGCCATCCGCGCCACGGGGGACAATCCGGATATGGTGCGCTCCTCCTCCATCAATCCCGTTTTCACGACCATAATAGGCCTGTGCGTTGCCAATTCGTTCACGGCGCTTTCCGGCTGCCTGCTTGCACAGGCGCAGAAGTCCGTGAATATAGACATCGGCGGCGGCATGGTGACCATAGCCCTTGCCTCTTTGTTGATAGGCAACGTATTCTTGGGCAAAAAGAAAATGCCGCTCAGGATAGCCGGCATGGTGCTGGGCGCGTTTGTGTTCCGCCTTGTTTATACCATTGCGCTGCGCTTCAATATGCCGGCGTTTATGCTCAAGCTTGTGTCGAGCGTAATAGTGGTTGCAGCCATATCCATACCGTATATAAAGCAGCAGCTTCCGCTGATAAAGCGCAGGCTTGAAAGCCGCAAACGGGAGGGCAACGCCAATGCTTAGGGTAGATAACATCACCAAATCCTTCTCCGTCGGCACGGAAACGCGGCGCGCGCTTGACGGCGTGAGCCTGAACGTTAAAAAAGGCGACTTTATAACAATAATAGGCGCAAACGGCGCGGGGAAATCCACCCTGTTCAACGCGATAGCCGGAAGCTTTATAACCGACAGCGGCACAATAAGCCTTGACGGGCGGGACATAACGCTTATGAGCGAATATAAGCGCGCGCACAGCATAGGCAGGCTGTTTCAGGACCCCATGCGCGGCAGCGCGCCGGGCATGACCATTGAAGAAAACCTTGCCCTTGCCGCGGGCAGCGGAAAATGGCTCAGCCGCGTTTCAAAACGGGACAGGGAGCTTTTCCGCGAAAAGGTATCCATGCTCGGCATGGGGCTTGAAGATAGGTTCGACCAAAGCGTTGGCGGCCTTTCCGGCGGACAAAGGCAGGCGCTTACGCTTATTATGGCAACCATAAACCCGCCAAAGCTCCTTTTGCTGGATGAGCACACGGCAGCGCTGGACCCGGGCGCGGCGGAAAAGATACTGCGCGTTACGGATTCGATAATACGCGAACATAACCTGACATGCCTTATGATAACGCATAATATGCAGTCCGCATTGGAACTGGGCAACCGCACCATAATGATGGACAAAGGCAAAATAGTTACGGACGTATCCGGCAATGAGCGCGCGGCGCTTACGGTGAACGATCTTCTGCTAAGGTTTCGCGAAATATCGGGCAAGGCATTGGATAACGACAGGATGCTGCTTATATAACCCTATACAATAGAAAAGAGCGGTTGCGCGCCGCTCTTTTTTATATCCGTATTATTCTGTAACTCGGCTTATAGGCTTGCCTGTATGCTTCGCTGTGGGAAACGGGCGGAAAGCCTGCCTTTTCATATTTGCATAAATATTCGTCAAGCTCCGCCGTGCCGAAGCCGAAGCGGCCTTTGGCGCACACTGCCTTCAGCGTATCCAGCTTCGCCTTAAAACCGGCCGTGCTGCCATGCACTCCGTTTGCCGCCGCAGCGAACGCCGCATTCAGCCGCTCAAGCGGGAGCACGTTCGTGTCCACCGCCGCAAGGTTCACCCTTGCTATGCCGCAGCCTATGTATTCATACAGCGGCATTGTCTCGTCATGAATAATCCGGGCGTATTCGGCCCTGAGCCTATCAAGCGCGGCGGCCTCGTTTTTTATCATGTGTCCGCTGCCGAATTCGCCCTGGTATATCAGCTTCACGGCATCCGTGGGCCGCATAAGCGGATAGCGCGCCGCGTGCGCGCACAGCACGCCGTAAAGTTCGTCCGTTTCAGCCATTGCGCCTGTTCCTTTCAGTCTTATGAATACTCTGTCCGTATAATAGCATCATATCGGCCCCGATGCAAGCAAACGGGCTCTGTGTGCGCAGGTAAAAGCTTTTTTACATATAATCATTATAACTATAACAATATGCGGCTATAAGTTAGGTGTAATTGACAAAGCATATAAGCATACCTTATAATTATTGTGTCGTATTTTGGCCGGGTGACGTGCCGGAAAAAAAGGAGATAAAAATGGCCCTGTTATTCGATACCCATGTACAAAAAATGAAGTACAACGTGCTTAGGGAAGTTGCAAAACTTGCCTACCGCGATGAACTGACCCCGCAGAGAATAATGGAAATTGCCCCGCGAATAATTCCGGAAGGCAAGCCCATGTTCCGCTGCTGCATATATAAAGAGCGCGCCATTATAAACGAGCGCGTAAGCATGGCCCTTGGCGGGGAGGAAGACGGCACGGTAGTAGGCGTGCTGCCCATTGCGTGCGACGAATGCCCCGTTGACGGCATTCAGGTATCCAATGCCTGCCGCGGCTGCCTTGCGCACCGCTGCAAGGATAACTGCCCCAAGGACGCCATAAGCATAATTGACCACAAGGCTGTTATAGACAAAGAAAAATGCATAGAATGCGGCAAGTGCATGGCTGTTTGCCCGTATTCGGCAATAGTAAAGCACACGCGCCCCTGCGTAAATGCCTGCAAGCCGCAGGCCATACACATTGATCAGAACACCGAGAAGGCTGTTATAGACAAGGAAAAGTGCATTTCCTGCGGCGCGTGCGTGTATCAATGCCCCTTCGGCGCAATAACCGATAAGTCCGACATAACAAAGGTAATATCCCTTATCCGCGATTCCAATTTGAACAGGGATTATCATGTTTATGCCGTGGTAGCCCCCAGCATGGCCAGCCAGTATCCCAACGCCGTGCCGGAGCAGGTGGTTGCCGGCATAAAGGCGCTGGGCTTCCATGCGGTTGTTGAGGCCGCGTGGGGCGCGGACATGGTGGCGTGGCTTGAAGCGCAGGAGCTTGTTGAAAAAGGGTTCCTCACGTCCTCCTGCTGCCCGGCGTTCGTGAATTATATAAACCGCCATTTCCCCTCGCTCAAGGAGCATGTGTCCCACAATCTTTCCCCCATGGCGCAGATGGCAAAATGGCTGCACGAAACGGACGAAAACTGCCACGTTGTGTTCATAGGACCCTGCATAGCCAAAAAGGCCGAAACCAAGTATACCGACGCGGGCAAGTACGTTGACTATACCATAACGTTTGAAGAGATGCAGGCCATGTTCTCCGCCCGCGGAATAGACGTGACCACAATGCACAAGGCGGAGCTTGACAATGCATCCTTCTACGGGCGCATATTCGCCCGCTGCGGCGGACTGGCGGAGGCGGTGACAGAGGCGCTCAAGGAGCAGGGCGTGAGCGAGGAGCAGTTCAAGCTCAACGCCGTATCCTGCAACGGCATTGCGGAATGCAAAACCGCCCTTTTCAAAAAGCAGAAGGGCATACTGAAGGAAAACTTTATTGAGGGCATGGCGTGCGTAAACGGCTGCATAGGCGGCCCGGCGTGCCTGAGCCACAGCTCCAAAAACTTCGCGCAGGTTGACGCATACGGCAAATCCTCAATGGAAAATACCATCGCGGACGCCATAAGGGTTATGCAGATACTCAACCCCGCCCTTGACGTGAAGGGCGACGGCGAGGTTGAAAAGGAAATAGAAGAAATAGAACATACAAAATAAATAAGCCGGAGGAACAGCGATGATAACCGTATCCGTATGCATTGGCAGCGCATGCCATAAAAGAGGCTCCTACGCCATACTGAACCGCTTTAAGCAGCTTGTGCGGCAGCACGGCGCAGAGGACAGGGTGAACGTTGCGCCCGTGTTCTGCCTGGGCGAATGCGCAAACGGCGTATCCGTAAAGATAGACGATCAGCTTGTGCTTGGCATGTGCGAAGATAACGTGGACGCAACATGGGAGCAGCTTGTGCTGCCGCGCATAGGATAAGCGGGTAACACGGCAATGGGTATACTTCAGTTTGAAAGCGTAAACTGCAAGGATTGCTGCAAATGCATAGGCGTATGCCCCGTTAAGGCGATAGAGGTAAAAAACCACCGCGCCATGATAGTTGAGCGGGACTGCATACTGTGCGGAAACTGCACGATAGCCTGTCCGCAGCATACAAAGCACGGCACTGATGAATCCGCCTCTGTAAAGGAGCTTATACGCTCCGGCAGGAAGGTGATTGCAAGTGTTGCGCCTTCCTACGCTGCGTATTTTGACGGCTGCGGCTTTGAAGCGCTGCGCACCGCGCTGAAGGCATTAGGCTTTTATGATGCGCGGGAAACAGCCGAGGGCGCATATATAGTAAAAAGCGAATACGAAAAGCTTATTGCTAACGGCATAAAAAAGCCGGTGATATCATCCTGCTGCACAACGCTTAATCTTTATATTCAGAAGCATTATCCGGACGCGATAGGGCTGCTGGCCCCCGTGCTTACGCCCATGCAGGCGCATGCGAGGGTGATACACCGCGATGAACCGGGCGCGGCGGTGGTTTTCATAGGGCCCTGCATATCCAAAAAGGCCGAGTGTGAGCAGGAAGAGAGCGAACTCGAATACGCAATAACGTTCGACGAGCTGGACGATTGGCTCGGCGAAGCGAAGATAACCATTATGCCCGCAGCGGAGAGCGAGCAGCGGCTTTCGCGCTTTTTTCCCGTATCCGGCGGCATACTGAAAACCATGACTCAGCAGAGCGGCGTGAACTACGTTGCCGTAGACGGGCCGGAAGGCTGCATGGCTGCCGTTAAGGACGCGATGGCGGGCAAGCTTGACGGCTGCTTTATAGAGATGAGCTTCTGCCAGGGCTCCTGCATAGGCGGGCCGGTTTTCCGCAACGTTAACCGCTCCGCCGCGGCAAGCTACGTTAAAGTGGCGCACGATGCCGCAGGAGAGGCGGACTTTGACATTGCGCCCGCGCCGGACATGGAGGCGCACTTTAAGAACAGCCGCACATATTATATGCAGCCCACTGAAAAGCAGATAGCCGCCGTGTTCAAAAAAATGGGCAAGGAAGGGCCGGAGGATGAGCTGAACTGCGGCATGTGCGGCTACGCATCCTGCCGCGATAAGGCCATTGCCGTAATAATGGGGCGCGCGGAAATAACCATGTGCATGCCGTATATGAAAAAGCGCGCGGAGTCATTCTCGGACAAAATACTCAGTATTACTCCGGATGCTATACTGGCCGTGGACATGGATCTTCGCGTGCAGCAGATAAACAACGCCGCGTGCGAAATGTTCGGCGTGCAGCCAAGCGACATAGTGGGCCAAAGCGTGAGCGCGCTGGTGGACGAGTTCGACTTTGTTGACCTTATTTCAAGCGGGGAAGCCGCAAAGGAAAAGTTCACGTATTTGGCGGAATATAACCTTTATCTCAAGCAATCGCTTTATTACGACGCTTCAAGCGGCATAGTTATATGCATAATGAAGAACATAACCCGCGAAAAGCAGCGGCAGAATATGGTAATGCGGCACAAAACGCAGGTTGCCGGCATGGCGGACGACATTGTGGATAAGCAGCTTAGAATAGTGCACGAAATAGCGTCTCTCCTTGGCGAATCGGCCGCGGAAACAAAGGTTGCCATATCCAAGCTGAAGGAAGCCGTTATGATGGAGAACGAGGAGCAGTAAATGGTCGATCTGTTCATAGAAAGCGGCCATGCCAGCATAAATAAGCACGATGAAACGCTATGCGGGGATTCGTATTCAATAAAGAAAAACGGGGAGCAGCTCGTTGCCGTGCTGAGCGACGGGCTTGGCAGCGGCGTTAAGGCGAACATACTTTCAACACTGACCGCGAACATGCTTTCCACAATGATGCTGAACCGCCTGCCCATTGACGAATGCATAGAAACCGTTGCAAGCACGCTGCCCATGTGCCGCGAAAGGAAGCTTGCGTATTCAACGTTCACTCTCGCCTGCTTTACGGATTCCACCGTGCGCCTTGTGCAGTACGATAATCCGGACGCGGTGCTGCTGAGGAACGGCAAAAACTATGCCTACGACACAGGCATACACTTCATAGGCGAAAAGAAGATATGCGAAAGCACCATAAGCCTTATGGAAAACGACATGCTGGTGCTGATGACGGACGGCATAACCAACGCCGGCATAGGCAAGCTTTCGCCGGGCGGCTGGAAGCGCGAGGAGGTAATAGATTTTCTTGAACGCTGGTACACGCCGGACATATCGCCCCAAAACCTGGCCGCAAGGCTGGTGGAGGCGGGGAACGTGCTGTGCATGGATTCAAATGACGACGATATGACCGCGCTTGTGTTCAAGGTGCGCCCGCGCCGGGCCATAAACGTTATGATAGGCCCGCCTGCCGACCCCAAGGACGACGCGCGCGTGCTGAAGCTTTTCTTTGCAAAAGAGGGCAGCCACATATGCTGCGGCGGCTCCACCGCGCACATGATAAGCCGCTATCTGAACAAGCCCATAATACCCGTGGAGGACAGCGGCACGGAAAAGGTGCCGGCCATAGCCACGATAGAGGGCATGGATCTGGTGACGGAGGGCATAATAACGCTTCAGCAGGTTGCGGACCTTGCGGAGCAATATGTTTCCGATAACAGGCTGAGCATAACCATAAACAGCGGCAACGACGGCGTATCGCTCCTGTGCGCGTATCTTTTTGAGCAGGCCACGGACATAAACTTCTTCTTCGGCAAGGCCGAAAACGCCGCCAACGACGATCTTGACATAGGCATGGACGCAAAGGCGATAGTAATCAACCGCCTTATAAGCAGCCTTAGAGAGATGGGCAAAAACGTTAAAATAAGCCGCTGCTGATGCGGCGATGTAAAACGGCTCGGGGAGATGTCCCCGGGCCGGTTTTATGCTATACTGCAATTTGAGCGGGCTAATTAGAACCGATGGATTGAAGCTATGTTAACAGACCGTTCATGGCAGCGGGAGGAAGAATGCGGCAAAACGGCGGAGCCCTTTTGCATTCCCGGAATAAGGGCTACTTCAAATAATTCCTTGGGTTATATGCCGTGCCGTTATGGCGCAGCTCGAAATGCAGCTTTGCCTTGGCGGCGTTGCCGCTGCTGCCGGCAAGGGCAATGGTATCGCCCTTGTTCACGGCGTCCCCAAGCGAAACCTTGGCTTCGCTGAGGTTTGCATAGCGCGTGAGGAAGCCGCCCTCGTGCGCAATTTCAACCACCAGCCCGTATCCGCCGCGCTCCATTACGCAAACCACCGTGCCAGCCTCGGCGGCGTAAACCTCGTCCCCCTCAGCCGCGGCAAAGTCCAGCCCAAGGTGCATCACGCCCTTCAGCTGGCCGAAGTTTTCGGTTATCTCCCCACTTTTTGTCGGGCGTATGAAGCTCAGTTCGCCTGCATCCGGCCCTTTTGAGCCTTCACGCTTGCCGGGCTCGGCGTGGCTGTCCGCCTTTATGGTGCCTTCGCGTATCAGCGCATCCACACGCTTGCTTATTTCAAAAGTTTCGCTTTGGCTTTTGCCCTGCTGCACGCCGTTTATGTACTTCGTCGTCACCACGGTGCGGCTTTCGCCGTCAGTGCCGTAATTTGAAACCACGCGCGTGCCTTTTATAAGCGTATCGTCCTTTTCGGTGGCGGTCTCGTGGACCACTATCTCCGTGTGCCTTTCGCTAAGCGTGGTCTCAACCTCGATGGGCGTATCCTCGCCGGTGAGCAGGGCAAGCATAGCCTCGTAAGTCACGGTTTCCATGGCTGCTGCGTCCGCATTGTCCGCCGCGTCGATAAGCTCCACGTCGTTGGTTATATACGAATCCATGTTGCCCGGCAGGTTTATTTGCAGCTCAAAGCCGGCAACGGCCTCGTCCAGCACCTCTTCGGCCGCCTCTCGGCTGGCAAGCACGCCTATGCATTTGCCGTCCACCATTATTGCCGTGGCAACGTACTGCGCATCGGGCGTGGCGGATGCGGCGGGGACAATCGCGCCAACGTTGGGCGTGGGCTCCGCGGTTGGGATAGCCGTTGGGGTTGGCGTGGGTGCAGCGGTTGGGGCGGGGGTAGGCTCCGCATACGGGTAGATTTCGGGCGCGCGCACTATGCACGCCGCCGCAATGCCTATCGCCATCGCCGCCGCCGCGCCAAGGCTTATCCATTTGGCCGGGTTGTGCTTCTTCCGCACCCCGGGAACGTATTCTTCGTCAAAATCATGCATATTCTTTTCCATATAAAGCATTATACCGCCAAAAAAGTCCCAAGGCGAGTGAAAATTTCGTGAATGCATAGTATAATATAAAAATGATGAACGATTTTGCCGAAACAAGGGCCTTTGCAAAGGTCAATTTGACGCTGGACGTGCTGAAAAAACGCGCGGACGGCTACCATGAGCTTTCAACCGTTATGCAGACGATAGATCTGTATGACGAGCTTTATGCAGACTTTTCGCATGAGGACATTGCCGTTACTGCGGATTTTGACCTGCCGGAGGGCAGCGTTGCCTACCGCGCGGCGCATGAATACGCACGGCGCACGGGCTGCGGCGGGGCGCATATAAAAATACGCGCGCATATCCCCGAAATGGCCGGCCTTGGCGGCTCTAGCGCGGACGGCGCGGGGGTTTTAAGGCTTATGCAGCGGCGGTATAATGCCATGGGCGAAGCGGAGCTGTATTCGCTTGCGGCGGAGCTTGGCTCCGATGTGCCGTTCCTTCTGCACGGGGCTACGGCCCTTTGCCGCGGGCGTGGCGAAAGGATAGAGCCGCTGCCGGATATCAATCTGTGCTATCTTATAGTAAAGCCCGCGGAGGGCATATCCACGCGGCAGCTGTTTTCCGCACTCACGCCGCCATATGGCGAGGGCAGAAGCGAGCTGGCCGCGGCGGCAATTCGCGCTGGCGATACGGATGCGCTTGCGGCGGCGGTATCGAACGGGCTTGCAAAGGCGGCCGAAAAGGAGCTTGGCAGCATAGCCGAAATAAAGCGGCGGCTTAAAAGTGCGGGCGCGCTTGCGGCGGAGATGAGCGGCAGCGGAAGCGCGTGCTTCGGCATATTTGAAACACTGGCGCAGGCGCAGCGGGCGGCAGAGACTTTCTGCGATATGGCCTTCTGCCATGCGTGCGCGGGCATTGGTAATACGGGACAAATGTGATATAATAATTATTTAGGGAATCGGAAGGGAGAAAAGATACATGACCCATATAACCGAGCATAAAAGGATACACCTTATAGGCATAGGCGGCTGCTCCATGAGCGGCCTTGCAAGCATACTTAAAAACCGCGGCTACTACGTTCAGGGTTCGGACAGGGCGGAATCCCCGTTTACCGAAAGATTGAAGGAGCTGGGCGTTCCCGTATTCATAGGGCATGATGCGAAGAACATAGGCGATTGCGACCTTATAATATTCTCCGCTGCAATAAAGAGCGATAACGTGGAGCGGGCGGAGGCCAAGCGCCGCGGCATACCGGAGCTTGAACGCAGCGAGGCGCTGGGCCAGCTTACGGAAGGCTACGAAAGCGTTGTGGGCATAGCCGGCTGCCACGGCAAAACCACCATAACCAGCATGCTTGCGCTCATCTGCGAACAGGGCGGGCCGGACGCAACGGTGCATATAGGCGGCTTTGTGGATTTCCTGAACGGCGGGGTAAGGCTCGGCGCGCACGATATGTTCATAACAGAGGCATGCGAATACGTTGAAAGCTTCCTAACGCTGCGCCCAACAATAGCCCTTATAAACAACATTGACAACGATCACCTTGATTACTACGGCGATATGGAGCACATTGTTGCCGCGTTCAAAAAATTTGCCGCGCTGCTGCCCGAAAACGGCCTTTTGATAGGCAATACGGACGATTTCCGCGTGCGCGCGCTGATGGCGGAGCATACGGGGCGCAAGCTTAGCTACGGCATGAAGGATGCGGACTATACCCCCGCTAACATAAACTATGACGACAACGGCTGCCCAGGGTTCGACATTATGTTTAAGGGTGAAAAGCTTATGCATATTCAGCTTCGGATACCGGGTGAACACAGCGTGATGAACGCAATTGCGGCTGCGGCGGTCGCGCGCGAGATCGGCGCGGATGATAAATGCATAGTTTCGGCGCTGAACGCGTTCCGCAATACCCGCCGCCGCTTTGAATACTACGGCGAGCGCAACGGAGTGAAGTATTACCACGATTACGGTCATCATCCTTCGGAAATTGCCGCAACTATGAAGGCCGCAAGCAACGTTAAGCATAATAAGCTTTTCTGCGTTTTCCAGTGCAATTCATATACGCGGGCCAAAACGCTGTTCCTAAACGACGTAACCTGCTTCAATTTGGCGGATGAAACGCTGGTGCCGGATATTTACCCCGGGCGCGAGAAGGACGACGGTTCCGTACATGCGCGGGACATGGTTGCCGCCATAAACGCGGGCGGCGGGCACGCAACGTACCTTGGAACGTTTGAAAACATAAGGGATTATCTTGATTCCCATGCGAACGCGGGCGACCTTGTTGTAACAATAGGCAGCGGAGACGTTTACATCCAAACGAAAAAGCTGCTTTGAGTTAAAATAAAGTAACACAAAGGAGGCATACCTGATGAACAAAGATTATCAACCCATCCCCATGCGTCCGCTTACCATGCGCGGCGTGTTCGGCATAACGTGGGCCGTTACCAAGCGCCACTTCTTCGCGGGCGTTATGTATACGCTCATATGGGTGCTTATAGCCGCGGCGGTATTGGCGCTGTGCGCGGCGCCGGCAGTAATCGGCATAGTTGCGAATAACGCGGGGCAGGAAGGCGGCGTTGCGGCGCTGGTGGCGCTCAGCGTAATACTTATGTTCGTTGCGGCTTTGGCGATATGGCTCGTACTGGGGCCGATAATGAACGGCGGGCTTTATACGGAAATGTCCATGCGCATATACGGCCAAAGCTCCACCTTTTCTCAGCTTTTTAAGCGCACCGGCTACACGCTTAAACGGTATTTCACGCTTAACCTTTGCCAATACGTCGGCCGGCTTGTGGCGGGCATTGCCGTTTCGCTTATAAGCAGCGTGCTTACGGGCATAGTTACCGCGGGCGGCATGATGGGCGCAATAATGAGCGCTGCGCGCAAGGGGCTTTTTGACAGCGGCGCGGTGCAGGACATAAGCGAAGCGGCCTCGCTCGGCGCAGGATTCATAGCATTATTGATTATAATATGGCTGATAAACATGGTGCTTGCCATATGCGCCACGGTGCCGCTTGCCTTCACCTATCCCGTTGCGGTGAACGAGGATAAAAAGAACTTCTCCGCGCTCGGCCGCGGGCTTAACCTTGCGTTCAAGCGTTACGGCAGGATACTCGGCGTATCGCTCATAGTGGCGCTTGTGTTCATGCTGATAGCGCTTATACTTTCGGCAATATTCGGCGTTGTGCTGGGGATATGCCTTGCCGCGGGCAGCACGGCGGCGGTGGTGATATGCGCCGTGGTTATGGCGATAGCCATGCTGTTCCTTGCGGCGATAGAGGTCAACTATTCCGCCGCGCTTTACACCGTGCTTTACTACGATGCCTATACCCGCGAGTTCCGCGGCAGCGTGAACGACCCCGCGCAGAATGCTCCTGTGCAGGCCCAGCCTTGCGATGCATCCGTCGCGCCCGAAGCGCAAAGCGAATATGCATCCGAAGCGCAGAACGAACCCGTAGCTCCTGCGGAAGTGCCGGAGTTCGTTGAAAAGAGCGACTATAACGAAACGAATAACACACAGGAATAAAAGGAGAACCAGGAAATGTACATCGATATAGACATAGACGCCATGAAGGCATATATACTCAATAAGTTCACCGTTGAGGGCGACTTTGAATTCCTTGAGGAGGGCGAGCTTGCCAAGATGGTTGATGACCTTATGGAGCTGGACAACGAATACATGGCCAAGAGCGGCGCGGACGAGGGCGCGGATTATGACGACGACGACGCATACGACCTGATTTTTGCCGGAATGCAGAAGCGCTGGCCGAAATATAAGGAATTTGCAATGCGCCTGAGCGAGGATTATCTTGACTTTGCGGAGGAATATCTTGAATCCGTAGGCGCGATAGAATGGGAGTAAGCAAATGAAAATATTAAACATAACCGAACCCAACAAGTTCTTCAGCGCCGTCAGCGAGTGCCGCGGGCGCGTGGAGCTTGTTACGGGGGAAGGGGACAGGCTTAACCTGAAATCCACGCTGTGCCAATACATTGCGCTGACGCAGATGTTTCAGGACGGGCAGATAGAGGGCGTTGAGCTTTGCCTGTCCGATCCGGCGGATTTCAGCAGGCTGGATCCGTATATAGTGAGGGAGTGAGGGAATATAAGAAGCCTCCGCAGCAATAACCGCGGGGGCTTCTTGTTTGATGAAAATTTCGTTCACCCGCCGCCGGGCGGATTTCACATTGCGCAAGCAATATTTCACTGCGCGTCAGCGCAATTTCACCCTGCGTAAGCAGGATTTCACTGCGGGCGGAAACCCGCTTACCCCTGCAGACCCCGTGCCTGGCGGTCCATATCTTCAACCACTATGTCGTATATCTCGCCCAAAGAGGCGCAGTATTCCAGCACCTTCCACGGTTCATTGGTATGGTAATGGATCTTTATCAGTGTTTCGTCGCCCACGGCAAGCAGGCAGTCGCCCTTAAAATTATCCGTAAAATAGGCGTTTATTGCGTCCTCGTCAAGGCCGCTGCCTTCAATCAATAATTGCGTATCATATCTGTATTCAAGCATGGTTTTATCTCCTTTCGCTTTTTATGCCTTATATTATATCATCATTTGCGCCTGATTCCGCCGGAATAAACTGCAAAAATATCGTGAAGATCATCGGAATAAATCAGCCGTTCAAACCGCTCCGCTGCGTTAAGCGGTATTGCGGGGCCGTGGGATGAATCGTCCAGCACTACGGCAAAAAGCTTTTCCCCCGCCGCAAAGCCGCGGCTTAGGCCGAAAAACTCTCGCGGACGGGCGGACGCAAGGCTGAAAGCCTCGCCGACCTCAAGGAAGCGCTCCTCGGCCGCCCTGTCTGCATAATAATATCTTAGCTTGGACGCCCTTATCGCCGCGCAGGCAACATGGCGCATGCTCAGCTTGTCTCCGCCCGCAATGTCCGACCCAAGGCCGATTTTCAGGCCCTCCGCCATCATTCGCCTTACGGGCGCAATGCCGGAATATATATTTGTGTTTGAGTTGGGGCAATGCGCAACCCATACTCCCGCCGCCTTCATGGCTGCGCGCTCAATATCGTCGCTGTGTACGCAGTGCGCCATAACGGTATTTTTGCCGAAAAGCCCGGCCTTTTCATAGGTTTGGTAATACCTTTCGCAGTCCGGACAAAGCGAGCGCACCATGGCTATCTCCTCAAAGTTTTCGCTCAGGTGCGACTGCGCGCGGAGCCCGTATTCCGCCCCGAGCGCGCCAAGCCCCGCCATCAGCTCATCCGTACAGCTTGGCGTGAAGCGCGGCGTTATTATGGGCCTTATGCCGCCGAAGCGGGAAAGCGCTTCCCCGATAAAGCGGCGTTCTTCGCTCAGCGCGCCCTCGGTTGTTTCGCACAGCTCATCGGTGGTGTTCCTGTCCATGCTTATTTTGCCCACGAAGCCGTATACGCCCGCGCGCTCAAGCTCCTCCATCAGCACAAGGCTTGCGTCCGTATGCACGGAGGAAAACGCGCATACATGCGTTGTGCCGCGTGCGATAAGCTCCCTTGCAAGCACGGAATAAACCTCCCGCGCGAAGCCGGTGTCCTTAAACATGGCCTCCGTGCGGAAGGTATAGTTATAAAGCCATTGCATAAGCGGCAGATCCATACCAAGCCCCAGCATAGGATACTGCGGCGCATGAAGATGCATGTCGCAAAACGAGGTGGTTATTATCCTGCTGCCGAAGTCCTCTATGTCAGCGCTTTGGTATGCGGGCGGCAGCGCGTTTAGTTCAAATACGCCCTGTATAACGCCCGCTTCATCGGTTATTATAACGCCGTTTTCGGTTATGTTTATTTTGTCGTTCGCATCCGCGGTGATTATGGTTCCCTTTATACCGCTGTAATTCATAGCCCGTTCTCCTTTTGAAGCATAATGTAGTCCGAAGCCGTGTCTATGTCCATCAGCTCGGCCCCGTTTTCAAGCTGATACAGCATTATTCTTTCCCTATGCGCCGCCATTACCGCGCCGCCCCCGCGCTCGCCGTGTAGTGCCTTCAGTTCATCAAAAAGCTCCCGCGGGAATATTACCGGATTGCCCCTTTGCGCGCCGTGGCCCATGGCAACGATGCTGTTTGCATTTTTTGCGAAGAAGTCCAACTCCCCCGCAACGCTTTCGCGCCCGAGCAGCGGCTGATCCGCCACCATGAACATTATCCCGTCCGCGTCGCCGACGGCCTCCATGCCGAGGCGTATAGTGCGCGGCGGGCCATCCTCCGGCCTGTCGTTGAGCACGGGTATAAAGCCGCGCGCTTTAGCGGCGGCAAGTATCTCCGCCCGTCCGGACACAACAGCCACCGCGCAAAGCTTATCCGCGGGCAGCGCGTCAAGCGCATATTCAAACATTGGCCGCGACGCAAACTCCTTTATAAGCTTGCATTCGCCAAACCGGCTCGACGCGCCCGCGGCCATGAGTACAGCGGCAATTTTCATCTCAGCTTGCCGTGCGCCTTGCGGCGGATGTAGCGGCCGCGGTTTTCCGCTATGAGTTCGCCGTTGTATACAACAAGTTCGCCGTTTAGGAAAACGTGCTTCGCCCCGCCCTTAACCTCCATGCCATTGAGGGGGGTATTGTCGCAATTATGCTGGCCGTCCGTATCGGATATGGTGCGGCTTATTGAGCCATCCCATATTACCACGTCCGCCGCGCAGTCCTTGGCAATTCTGCCGCGGCCCGCCATGCCGAACAGGCTTGCCGCGTTACCGCTCATAAGTGCGGAAAAGCACTGCATATTCATGCGCCCCGCAAGCACGCCGTATGTATACATCAGTTCCCCGCGCCATCTTACGCCCGCGCCGCCGTTGGGTATTTTGGAAAAATCGCCTGCGGCAAGCTTCTGCGCCATTGTGAAGGAGCAATGGTCCGTGCCAATGGTGTCTATATCGCCCGAAGCGCACGCCGCCATGAGCGCCTTGTTATCGGCGGGTTTTCTGAGCGGCGGGCTCATTACGAACTTTGCCCCGTCCGCGTCAAGATAGCGCTCGTCATCAAGGAAAAGATACTGTGGGCAGGTTTCAAGGTAAACCTCCTGACCGCGTTTGCGCGCGCGCAGCGCCTCCTCCAAGCCTTCATGCGTGGAAAGATGCACAACGTAGGCAGGCGCATCCGCAAGCTTAGATAGGCGCATATACCGCGCCACGGCTTCGGCTTCTATATCGTTCGGGCGGGAAAGCGGATGTCCCTCCGGCCCCAATATGCCGCGCGCCTTCACTTCCTCCGTAATGCGCAGCAGCGTGTCCCAATTTTCGCAATGCACGCCTATCAGTGCGCCGTATTGCTTTGCCGCCTTCAGCGCGGAGTAAAGGCTGCCGTCGTCCACGCGCAGCGCATCGTATACCATATACATCTTATATGATGTAACGCCCTCGCGTGTCATGTCCGCCATTTCGGCCTCCGTCTGCTTATCCCAGCGGGCTATTGCCATGTGGAAGCCGTAATTGCAGTGCGCAATTTCCGCCTTCTTGTGCCATTGGGCAAGCGCTTCCCCAAGCGTGCCGTCCCGCTCCTGCGTGGCGAAGTCCAGTATGCTCGTTGTGCCGCCCAGTATTGCCGCGCGGGTGCCGGTATCAAAATTGTCCGCAGTCACGGCGGAGCCTGTGTTCAGGTCAAAATGGGTATGCGTGTCTATAAATCCGGGCAAAACGTAGCAGCCTGCGGCGTCTATCACCTCCAGGCCCGTTGCGTCCAGCCTATCGCCAATATATGTTATTTTGCCGTTCTTTATTATAAGGTCGGCCTCGTAGCAGCCGTTCTTATCGGCTATGCGTCCGTTTTTTATAAGATAATCCATTGCTGCTCCTCCTGCTCAATTTATTATAAGTAAGTGACAAGATATTCACATTTATAATTATATCCGGTTTTTTGGATTATAACAATACATAATGCGCGATTTATGGTATACTGATACCCATGAAAAACATTCTATGCTATGGCGATTCGAATACATGGGGCTATATCCCCGGCGGCAAGGGCCGCTATGAGTACGCCGTGCGCTGGACGGGCGCCGCGCAGCGGCTGCTTGGCGACGGATACAAAATAATTGAAGAAGGGCTCAACGGCCGCACGACCGTTTTCGACAGCCCATTTGACGGGAGCGTGCTCAACGGCAAAAGCCACCTTATGTGCTGCCTTATGAGCCACGCGCCGCTGGATGCGGTAGTTATAATGCTGGGCACGAACGATTTGATGCATAGCCATACGGCTTGGGAAGCGAGCCGCGGCTGCATAACGCTTTCGCGCATGGTAATGAACGGCGCGCTGCACTTTAATGCGCATACGCCGCGGCTGCTGCTCGTATCCCCCATACATATAGGCTGCGAAATAGCCAAGACCGATCAAAGCCCGCTCAGCGTTTCGGGCTATGAGGAATCGCTCAGGTTCGCCCCGCTTTATGAGCAGGCGGCGGCGCGAATAGGGATAGACTTTTTGGATGCGGCAAAGTATGCCGAGCCTTCGCCGGTTGATAACGAACACATGGACGCCGAAGGCCACGCCGCGCTTGCTGCGGCAATAGCGGACAAACTTAAAACAATGCTCGGTTAAGCGGGCGGCGATAATAAACCATTTATTTTACAGCAGGAGGAAAGAACACCAATGAACTACGACCTGAAGGCGCTGGATAAGGCGCTTGACGCAAGGATAAAGGAGAAGAAGCTGCCCGGCGTGAGCTGCGCGATATACGGCCCCGACGGCGTTATATTCGAAAAAGGCTACGGCTTCGGCAACAATGAACACACCAAGCTGATTGACGAAAACACCGTTTTCGGCATAGCCAGCATGAGCAAGTCCACCTCCACTTTGGCGCTTGCAATACTGGAAGCCGAAGGCAAGTTCAGCTATGACGATCCCGTGACCAAGTACATTCCCTCCTTCCGCATACCCGGCAACCCCACGGACACGGTGCTGGTAAGGCACCTTGCCATGCACACCGCCGGCATACCGCCCATGGAGCCGCTGGAATGGTCCATCGCCATGAACAGCACCGATCGTTTCTCCGATGCGAGCGAGGAGACTGTTGGTAAGGACGTATACTCCGCCGCGGACGAAAGCGACAGCTGGGCGCTGCAGATGCGCCGCACGTCCCCCAACCAGATGGACAAAATTGAGCAGGTTATAGATTACATTGCCAACTGCAAGTATAAGACCCTTGGCGCGGCGGGCGAATACATGAGCTATTCCAACGAAGGCTATGCCGTTATATCCTATATAGTTGACGCGGCGGCGGGCATGCCGCTTGAGCAATTCCTTAACGAGCGCGTGTTTGGGCCAATAGGCATGACGAGAACCGTGCTTGACATAGACGGCTCGGAAGCCAGGAAGATAGCTTCCGACGGCAACATCACCAGCCTTTTTGAAGAAGTAAACGGCCAGAGCGTTGCGGACGATTGCTGGAGCATACTGCCCCCGTTCCGCGCATGCGCCTGCGTAAAGAGCACCGCGCACGACATGGCGCGCTACTATAGCTGCCTTGGCAACGGCGGCGTGATAGACGGCGTGCAGGCCATCCCCGCGAAGGCGGTTGAAATAATGGTAGGCAACCGCTTCGGCGAAGAAGAGAAGCCCATCTATTGCTACGGCCTTTACAAGCGCACCAAGAACGGCCATGTTATATGCGAACACTCCGGCGGACTGCACGGCGTATCTACCCACGGCGGCTTCCTCAAGGGCGAAGGCTACGGCTTTGCCGCGCTTTGCAACCAAGGCGACTGCGATACGGACGACCTGTGCTGGATGATGTACAACATGATGATGGGCGATCCCATAGAGAACAGTCACCGCTGGCTGCACCCCGTAGGATATGACTTCGGCGCACCCGAAACCATAGTCGGTTCCTATATCTGCCACGAAGGTATTCCTTCCACGCTGAAGGTATATATAAACGACGAGGGCAAGCTGATGGGCGAAACCTCCATGGGGCCGATGGACATGGTATACTGCGGCGAAACGTGGTTCCAGGGCATCCGCAACGGTGATGTTGCCAACCGTATGCGCTTCTATATCCGCGACAACAAGGCCTGGTCCGTAATGGTAGGCAGCCGCGTATGGGAACGCATAGAGGAATAAAAGAACACCAAAGCAAGTTAAATAGCTTGAAAGCCGGAGGGTAATTCCTCCGGCTTTTTGGGCGGGAGCTGTCGCCGCAAGGCGACTGAGGGGTTGACGAAAACAGGAGGGGCTGCGTTGCCCCTCCGAATTCTTCTTTTCGCCAACCATGCGAACCAAAACGTTTCAATATGCCTACGCCTTTCCCTGCCCTGCATACATTGCATAAAACCTGCTTGTTCTTTGCCGATAGAGCATGAGCAGCCCGCGCGTGCTCAGCTCGGCAGCCATGGCTATCCACATGCCGAGCAGACCGAGCGGCTTTATCAGTATCAGCGCAAGGCCTATGCGCACCACCCACATCGTGGCAAGGTTTATGACGCTTGGCACAAGCGTATCCCCCGCGCCGCGCAGGGCGCCCGCGGCAACTATCGACGCGCCGAAAAGCGGCTCGGCAAGCAGCTCTATCCTAAGCACCTGCGCGGAAAGCTCGCGCACGGCGGGATCGGGCGTGAGCATGGCGAACAGCAGCGGGCATATGAACATCATTATCAGCCCCAATACGCCCATTATGGTTGCGCCCATGCCTATGCATATGTTGCCGTAGCGGCGGGCAAGCTCATCCTCGCCCGCGCCCACGCTGCGGCCTACGACCGTTGCGGCAGCGGAGCCTATTCCATAGCCGGGCATGTAGCACAGCCCCTCCGCAGTTACGGCGAAGGAGTTTGCAGCTATTGCAATTTCGCCAAGCGGAGCTATTATCATTGTGGTTATTACCATTGCCCCGCTTGTGGCAACCTCCTGAACCGCCACGGGCAGGCCGATCTTCAACGCCTTTTTAAGTATGGAAGAATCGAACCGGCTCTTGTCGGCCCTGTTCAATTTAAGGTGCTTATCCCTGCCGCAGCAGCACCACAGCATTACAAGGCATACCACCGCGCAGGCAAGCGCCGTGCCTATGCCCGCGCCCAATACGCCGTATTTGGGAATGAAAATCGCATTGAATATAATGTCTAAAATGCACATTGCGGCCGTAAGTATACTGGGCGTTACCATGTCCCCGCTGCACTGCAAAAACGATGAGGCGAGCGAATTGAGCTGCAAAAACGGCAGCTCCAGCGCGAATACAAGGAAATACAGCGAAGCATCGCGGTGTATTGTTTCGCTGCCGCCAAGCCATACGGGCAGAGGATCGCTTATAACGGCGCCCAATGCGCACAGCAGGGCCGATATCAAAAGCGCGCTTATCAGGCCGTGCTTAACAACCGTGCGCGCGTCCTCGTCACGCTTTGCACCGATATGATGCGCAACCTGCACGGAAAAGCCCGCCGTTATTGCGTAGGTTATGCCGCTTAACAGCCAGGTGCTTGTGGAAACAAGGCCTATTGCCGCAGACGCATTCGCGCCGAGCGCGCCGACCATTGCGGAATCGATATACTGCATGGCTATGGTAGTTATCTGCGTTAGTATCGCCGGCAGGCTGAGCCGCCATACCAGGGATATCTGCGGGCGCAGCTCGCTCCAATCAATCCTTTTCATATACTCTCCCGATGCAGACTAATGGTATCATCAGTTGACAAGGACAGGCAAGCCCAAAATGGCTGCTTGGGGGGCGATCCCGTGTTCCTGTCGCATGAATTACCCAAAGCTTATCACGATGCACAACGCCTTGTCAACAATGGTTAAATATAAACGAAAATACCCGGCCGCAAAGCCGGGTATTCGCTGCCTTTAAGCTTTATTTGCTTTTGTTATTTGGTGAAGGTGCAGCCGGCGTCGAATTCGATGGTGCCCTTGTAGTTCTTTATTACGCCGGTAACGGTTATCACATCGCCCACGGCAAGCTTATCCGCGCCCTCGCCCTTCATGCGGAAGCACTGTATGGCATAGTCGTTCAGGCCGCCCACAACTATGGTAACGGTTATGTTGCCGTATTCCGCGCTGAAGGCGGTGTCTATGGAGGCGATGGAGCCGGTCAGGGTCTTGGTGCCCATCAGCTGCGCGCCTTCCTCAAGGGTGTAAGCGCGGGCGACTATCTTGGCTCCGGTCACGGCGTTGGCGGGGATAAGGGTGCAGCCCGCGTCGAACTCGATGGTGCCCTTGTAGTTCTTTATAATGCCGAACACGGCGATTTCGTCGCCTACGGCCAGCTTGTCAGCGCCTTCGCCGCTGAGGCGATAGCACTGTATGGGCTTATCCTCTATGCCGTCGCAAACCATTGTGACGGTCACGTTGTTGTACTCTGCGCTGAACGGAGTATCGATGGAGGTTATAACGCCCTTGAGCGCGGTGGCGTTGAGCATGGCGGCGCCTTCTTCAAGCGCGTAGGCGTTCTCAAGCAGCTTGGCCTGGCTGAGAATCTCGCCCTTGCCTATGTATGCACAGCCTGCGTCGAACTCGATGGTGCCCTTGTAGTTCTTTATGGTGCCTTCAACGGTTATTTCGTCGCCAACGGCCAAGGCATCCGCGCCCTCGCCAGCAAGGCGGAAGCACTGCACGGGGTATTCTTCCATGCCCTTTACGGCCATGGTTACGGTTATGTTGTTGTATTCGGCGCTGAACGGAGTGTCGATAGACACAACGGTGCCGAACAGGCGCTGGGTGCCTTCAAGCGCCGCGCCTTCTTCCAGCTCGTAGCCGGCGGAGACTATTTCGTCATAGCTGGCGGTGCCAAGATCGAATCCCTTGGGAACCATGTGGGCAAAGCTTTCGGAAACGGAAGCGCCGTTTTCGTCCGCTATGGTGGCGGTAAGGGTGTATTCGGAATCCTCGGCGCAGGCTTCGTTAACATCGATGGTGACCATCTTGTCCTCGCCCAGTTCGCCAACGACTACGGCATCCTCAGCGCCGCCGGTGATTTCAACTGTCCACTGTATCTGATAGGATACGCCGTCAACCACGGCAAAACCAACTACCTGATAATCGGCGGGGGTCTTTACCGCGCTCTTTTTATACATCAGCTTTATGTAAGCCGCGGCGTTCTCAAGCGCCTGAGTGTTGTCAACAACGGGTTCCGCGCTGGGTTCAACTGTCTCTGCGGGTTCGTTGCTGGGCTCTACCGTGGGGGCAGGCTCGTCCACGGGGGCGGAGCAGCCGGCAAACGCCGCTACGAACAGCGCCAGCGCTATTATGTATGCTACTATCCTTTTCATGTTTTCTCCCTCTTTTCAGGTTTATTTTTAGTGTATGGAAATACCTTCCGCCGTGAATACGTGCAGCTGCGGCGCATTGTCATACATGTCCACGGCTGCGCGCACGTCTATCGTTTTTCCGGAAAGGGTATTGGGGTCAAAAGCCTCGCCGTTCACTTTAAGCGGCTCAAGCCTTACCGTCACTTCGGCATTGTCGGCGGTGCAACTAAGCGTTGCGCAGCCGTTTTCGGCAACATAAACGCTTTGCACCGTTAAACCGTCCATCTCAACGGTGGTGTTCATGGCAATGTCGCTCAGCTTATATTCCGCCGCACCGGCTTCGGTTTCTATGCTCACCATGGCGGAAGCAAAATCATCCGCGCTTATGCTGACATAGCCTGCCGCGTTGCCATCGCTCAGCTTTTGCAGATTATTCGGATCGTCCGGCTTCATCTGCCGGTAGCTTAGGCCGGATACCTGATAGCAGCCGCCCGCTTCATAATACTGAACGGTGCCCACTATCCGCGCCCGGTTGCCCACGGAAAGTATATCAAGCCCCGCGCCGGAAAGGCCGTAGCCATAATAGGCGCTTATGCCGTAATACCTGTCCGTTTCCGCGTCATAATCCTCAATAAACACGCCGTTTCCGCTGTTTATGGTTATAACGCCCTCAAACGCTACCTTTTTGCCGTTATAGCCCTCTATGCCGCACCTAAGCTCCTTCAGGGTAAGCTCAACAGCGTCCCCGTAATAGAAATCGGGGTCCTTCTGCCCTGAATAGATGTTCAGCTTGTTCGCCTTGGCCCGGTTTATGGCCGCAGTGCAGGCGGAGCCATAGCGGTTGTTTGCCGAAGAATAGGCGCGGGCAAGGCCGTTTTGCAGCAGCTCTATATTAAGGTTGCGGTATTCGCCGGCCTTTTCGGCCTTATACCACACCCAAACAAGGTATCTGCCGCCGGTGGAGTCGAAATCCCAATTCCCGTCATCCGATTCGATCATTATGGAATGGGCGCCGGACAGCTTTTCCTTTGTGAATTCGGATGCCGCCTTGCCGTATTCCTCTATTTTGCCGGTGGATTCCGGCGTATCTATGCCGATGAAGCGGGCCTTCAGCACGCCGGAGGGCATTATGCTTTCCGGCACGAGGAAATGCACGGTGTCGCCGTCCACGAACGACTTTACCGTAACCTCCTGCTTCGCTGTATCCGCGCCCGAAGGCTTTACTGACGCGGCATAGTCAATGCTTTCGCTTGCCGCGGCAGCGGGCGAGGGCGCAGCTTCGGGCGCGCTGCTCACGGGAGCGGTCTGCACGGCGTCCGTTTGCACGGGCGTGGGCAAAGCGTCCTTATCCTTTTGCGGCGTGCAGCCGAATATGCAAAGCGCCAGTATTATCAGCGCCAATGCCGGGGCAAGCTTTTTCATAACGTTACTTCCTTAAAAACCGGGCTTATATCAGCCGTTGTATTCGCACTCGTCCACGGCCTCGGCAAAGGCAGCCTCTATCATGGCGTCCACGTTGCCGCCGTCGTCCGCGGTAAGGCACTTGGTCAGCAGGGTACCGACCTGGTCACGCGCGGTGGAGGAGCCGTTGAAGGCGGGGGAGGTGTAGTAATAATCTTCCTGCTCAAGGCAGACCTTGGCGCTGAGGGCGGAGATGTACTTGCCGCCGTCGGCCTGGGCGATGAAGGAAGCGTAGGCTTCGTTATCGGCAACGCTCTTGAGCACGGGAACATAACCGGAGGCCATGGAGAACTCGGCCTGGAAATCCACGCTGGTGGTCAGGAACTTGATGAAGAGCCAGCTTGCCACGACTTCCTGATCGTTATCCTTCTTGAATATGCATACGCTGGGGCCCTGGGAAATGACCTTGTTGTTGCCGTTGCCAAGCTGCGGTATGGTGCTTATGCCCACTTCAAAGGGATATTCGCCGTTTGCGTCGGCCGTGGGACGCTGATGCGTTGCGCCTGCGGAGGAGCCGATGGACATATAGCTCTTGACCTCATCGGTGGAGGTGAACAGGCCGGAGGTATAGGCGCCGTAGAGCTTCTGGGTGGTCAGGTAGCCCTTCTGATACCATTCGCGGAACATCTTTATAAAGCCGCGGTTGGTTTCGTTGTTGAACAGATAATGGTCGCCGGAGGCGCTGGTGTAAGGGGAGCCGTACTGTTCGCACATGGTTATGAACCAGTTGCTCTCGCTGTCGTAACCAAGGGGAATGGAGTTGGGGTCGATTTCCTTTATCTTGGCGCAGGTAGCCTCCATTTCGTCCCAGGTGGTGGGGACGGTAATGCCGTTGGCGTCAAAGAAGGTCTTGTTGTAGTAAAGAACCTCGGTGGACTTGGAGAACGGCATGGTGTACATGAGGCCGTCGCCAAACTGGGCGCCTTCGGCATAGTAGCCGGGGATGAAGTCCGCCTTCTGCTCGTCGGTCAGGCCGAGTATTTCGGTGGTGCCGTCCGCGCGGGCAACTTCAGTCTGGCTGTTGATAAGGCTGTCAAGCGTGGCAACAGCGCCGGCCAGGTTGTAAAGCGCAACATGGTCAGGATAGCAGTAAGCTATGTTGGGCTGGTTGCCGACGGTGATCTCGGTGCTTATCTGGTCGCGCACGTCGTCATAGCTGCCGATCTTTTCGGCGGTGATGTGAATGTTGGGATAGAGCTTGTTGAACTCCTCGATGTAAAGGTTCAGCACATCGCTCAGGTTGGTGCCCATGGTGTGATAGAAGGTCAGATTGACTTCGCTTCCGTCGTAACCGGCTTCGGGAACGGTGAAGTTGCCTTCGCTCACAGGCTCGGCCGTCTGCTGATCGTTGCCGGCAGGGGTACCGGCGTTGTCGGTAGCAGTGGGTTCGGCGGTCTGCTGATCGCCGGTGTTGGCGGGGGTGCTGTTGGTGCAGGCAGCCAGCATCAGCGCGCTGAATACCATAAGTACCGCCAACATGGTTGCCAGGATACGTTTTGTCATTTTTTGTTTTCCTTGCCTTTCTTTATGCTTAGCATAAATTTATTTAGCCTTTTATGCCGCTTCGGCTTACGCCCTTCATAATATATTTCCTGAGGAATATGAACACCAAGAACAGCGGCGCGGACACCAGCGCAACCGCCGCCATCTGCACGGGATAGTTTACATCTCCCGTGGTATCGGTGAATGCATTCCTAAGGCCGTTGGTTATTAGCCTGTGCGCATCGTCGTTGGCAACGAGACGCGGCCATATATATGAATTCCATGCGCCCATCATCTTGAGTATTGTTATGGAGATGAGCGTAGGCAGCGACAACGGTATCATAACCTTGCAAAGGTATTTGAAATCGCTTGTGCCGTCCACCTTCGCGGCAAGGTAAAGCTCGTTGGGTATCTGCATAAAGTTTTGCCTGAGCAGATAAATATAGAACACGCTTACCAAAAAGGGGACTATAAGCACCGTGTATGTGTTCATCCAGCCAAGGTTGGTAACGGTGCTGTAATTGGTTATTGTAAAAAGCTCGCCCGGTATCATCATTGTCGCAAGCAGCGCGGAGAAAAGCAGGTTCTTTCCCTTAAACTCCAGCCTTGCAAACGCGAACGCGGACAGAATTGTTATAACAAGCGAAAGTATTGTGGATACTATGCCCACATAGGCCGTATTGAAAAACAGCCGGCCCAGGCTTGCGGCGGTGAAGGCCTCCGCATAGTTTGACCACAGCACCTTCTGCGGCCAGAACGTGGGCACGCTTTGGCGGTATTCCTCAAGGCTTTTGAGAGATGAATTTATCATCCAGTAAAACGGGAACAGCACCACCAGCGCCATGAATATAAGGAACGCATAGCAGAACGCCTTTGCAATTATGCCAACCGCCCTTGAGCGGGTGCGCTCGGCGGAAATATCCCGCTCATGCATTGTTTTTATCGTTTCTTTAGCCATATTTTACCTCAATAATGCACGCGCTTTTTGCTGACCTGAAGGTTGATTAGCGTTACCGCCAGTATTATGCCGAAAAGTATCAGCGCGGCTGCGCTGGCGCGGCCCTGATTATTGGTGGATAAAGCGTCGTATATAAAGCCTACCATAGTGTTAAGCCTGCCTGCGGCGTCCGCAGGGCCCATAGCCTCGCCGAATATACCGATTATGCTGGTGTATTCCTTAAAGCCGCCTATGAAGCCGGTTATCACAACATAGGCAAGCATGGGGGAAAGCAGCGGCACGGTTATGCGCGCGAATATGCGGCGGCGGGATGTGCCGTCCACCTTGGCGGCGTCGTAATACTGCTTATTGATGCTCTGCAGGCCGCCCAGCAGTATAAGTATTTTGAACGGCAGCGCGTTCCAAACGATGTATATTACCATAACGGTAATATTCGCCGCGTAGGAAGAACCGTAGTTTATCCAGTTCACGGCCTTGCCGCCGAAGAATTCAATTATGTTGTTTATAATGCCGGCGGTAACGATTATTTCGTTCTCCGTGCCGTAAAAGCTGCCGACAATGTTGAACATTGCGGCGAACACCATGCCTATGGCGATGGAGTTGGTAACATAGGGCAGGAAGAATATGGTTTGCAGCGGCTTTTGCAGCCACTTTATTGAATTAAGGAACACCGCCACCAGCAGCGCGAGCAGGCTTGATATGGGCACGGTGAGCACGCACAGCAGCACCGTGTTTTTAAGGCAGCTCAAAAACTTTTGATACTTTATTACCTTAACAAAGTTGCCCACGCCGAACGCGAAGCTTTCGCCGCCGGCGACCTTCAGCCCGCTGTACCCTTCAAGAAAGGCCATGCGCACCGTGTTTATTATGGGCCACACCGTGAACACCAGCAATAGCACTATTGCCGGGGCAAGGTACAGCCATGCCTTCCATTTTTGTTTGCTTTCTACCATCTTTATTTTACCTCGAAGCGTATGCGCTTTTCGCTTTCCTTATCGAAGAGGAAAAGCTTATGCGGCTTTACGGAGAAGCGCACGGTCTCCGCATCGTGATCCACGCCCGCGTCCGCATTGATTATGGAGCGGATGGTCGGATTGAGCGAAGCGGCGTTTGAGGACACAACGCTCACGTCCCTGCCCATTACCTCAACGTTTATAAGCTTGCAGCCGAGCGGGCCGTTTTCATCCAGTATAAAGCCCTCGGGACGGATGCCGACGTAAACCTCGCCGTCGTTAACGCCGTTAACGCTGAGCACGGCCTCTTCGCCGATATATACCTTGCCGCCCTTGACGGCGCCGTTGAAAACGTTTATGGGCGGGGTACCGAGGAACTTGGCCACGAACAGATTGTCCGGATCGTCATAAACGGCCTGCGGCTTGCCTATCTGCTGCACAACGCCCGCCTTCATGACCACTATAAAGTCCGATATGCTCATGGCCTCGTCCTGGTCATGGGTAACGAAAACGGTGGTTATCTTGGTTTCGCGCTGTATGCGGCGTATCTCCTCGCGGGTCTGGAGCCTGAGCCTTGCGTCAAGGTTGGAAAGCGGCTCGTCAAGCAGCAGCACGCGCGGCATTTTGACCAGCGCGCGGGCTATTGCAACGCGCTGCTGCTGGCCGCCGGAAAGCTCGCTGGGCTTGCGGTCCATCAGCTCGTCTATCTGCACAAGCTTTGCCGTTTCATAGGCGCGCTTGAGCATTTCTTCCTTGCTCAGCTTGTCCTCACCCTTCAGGTTCTGCAGCGGGAAAAGTATGTTCTGCTTAACGGTAAGATGCGGGTAAAGGGCATAGTTCTGGAACACAAGGCCAACGCCCCTGTTTTCCGGCGCAAGGCCGGTAACGTCGTCCTCGCCGAAGAATATCTGGCCCTTGGTGGGCTTCTGCAGGCCGCATATCATATAAAGCGTGGTGCTTTTGCCGCAGCCGGAAGGACCGAGCAGGCCTATCAGCTTTCCGTCGGGAATGGTAAAGTTGCAGTCGTTTACGGCTATTACCTCCTCGCCCGATTTCTTGTTGCGGCTGGGGAAAGCCTTGGTCACGTTGCGCAGTTCAACTTTCATCGTTTTCGTCCTCGATCCTTTTAGTTTATTTTGTATATCTTGGTTTAACTTTGTTTATTGACCCCATCGTGCACTGCCCGCTTCGACGTATTCTTTGCGCCGCGCTTCGCGCTCCCGGGCGGAATCGAATATCATTTGACTCTCCATGTCCACCACAACGGTTTGGGCCAGGATGTCGTGTATGGCGGCATTGTTGTTAGTTGCTGCGATAAGCACAATTTGCAGCAGCGCCAGCGCCGCAAGCATTATAAGCCCGACCGTACCCAAACTGCCGAACAATATAAGGAATATTATCAGCAGCGGGGCCATTGTTTCGATGGTGTATTTGCCAAGCAGCGTGCGTATGAGCATGGCTATTGGCTTAACGCGCACGGAGTCGGTGCGCATTACGGCAAGTCCGAATATCTTTTTGCCAACGGTCTGCCCGTTCTTCAGCCACAGTACGGGTATTGCGAATTCCAGCGCCATGTACGCAAGCAATACAGAAAGCGACATTATTGCAAGCGAAAGCTGAATTATAATAGAAAACGCCCGGCTGACCTCGGCATCATCGTTAAGCTTTGCATATGCATCAGCATAACGGAGCCGATCCTCTTCACCGAGCGCAAGATATTCTTCATCCGAAATATTAAAATCAATGCCATACAGCTGTTCGTATTCTGTATAGTATCGCTGCAGATTATCGTTATAATTATCGTAACCGAACGCGGTGGAAAGCAAAAGCGCGAACCCGGTTGCGAGTACGCTTAGCAGAATAACGTCCAGCAGCCAGGCGGACGCGCGCTTGAGCATGCTTGCCTTCTGCAAATCGAACATGGGCTTTCCTCCGTTTCCGCGGCGAAATGCCGCCGCTTTCGTTAAAACAGGCGCAGCATATACATGAGCCGCGCAATCATACATAATTGTACAATGTTTGATAAAAACATGCAACAACATTTGCTTTCGCTTTTACTTATATCGCGCGCGGGGCTGTTGACTTATCGGTGGGGATAGGGTAATATGCAAGCTGCACTAATAATTCGGGACGGTGAAAACACCTATGATAAAGTTGCTTATAAGCGACCTTGACGATACTTTATACGACTGGACGGGCTTTTTCGTGCCCGCATTTTACGCCATGGCGGACGAGATAGCCCGCATGACCGGCATAGACGAAAAAAAGCTGCTGAATGAATACATGGCGGCGCATCAGCGGCTCGGCTCGGTTGAATACCCTTATGCAACGCTTGAGCTGCCCAGCATAAAGGCATACTATAACAATGCCCCGGCGGAGGAGCTGAAGGCCGCGCTGAGGCCCGCGTTCAACGTGTTCAATTCCGTCAGGGAAAGCCATCTGCACCTTTTGCCGGGCGTGGAGGAAATGCTGCGCGCGCTGACGGAAATGGGCGTGACGCTCATAGCCTATACGGAATCCTCCAAAGAAAACGGGTTTTATAGGCTTATGAAGCTGGGCATAGAGCCGTACTTTAAGCATGTGTACACGTTTGAAAGCCAATTCAAGAGCGCATACGCCGTGAGCGAAAAGGTACGCACGGTGCAGACAAAAAAGCCGGACGTTGCTGTAATTGAGCGCATATGCACGGGCGAGGGCTATGATAAAAGCGAAGTGATGTACCTGGGCGATAACCTTACGAAGGATATGTACATGGCCAAAATGGCCGGCGTTACGGCAGTATGGATGCACAGAAAGTGCGAAAACGAGGATTATAAGAACAAGCTGCTTGCCATAACAAGCTGGACGGCGGCGGAATACGCGCGGGACGTGGAGCTGAAGCAATACATGCAGCAGCATGACATAAGGCCGGATTATGAAATAAGCGACGCGCGGGAGCTGATAGCCATTGCGGCTAAATGATGCCGAGTGCCTTTAGCGCCTGAACCGATGTAAATTCGGGCATTGTGAACTCAAGCTCCTCCGTTTCAAACGGCAATGCCGCGCCGCCAGTGAGCGTTATAAGCTGCCGGTTGAGCAGGAGCCTGTCTAAGTTCATCAATATTGATTCCCTCAGCGCGGGCTGCTTTATGCGGTCCGCGTTTTGCATTATGCCGTCGAGTGAGCCAAATTCGTTTATCAGTCGCGCTGCGGTTTTGGGGCCTACGCGGGGCACGCCGCGGACATTGTCCGATATATCGCCGCAAAGGGCCTTCATGTCCGCATACTTGTCCGCGCATATGCCGAACTTTTCCGATATATATTCTTCGCCGCAGATAGCGGTGCTTTTGCCGCGGTATCTAAGCACGCTCACGTTGGGGGAGATAAGCTGAAAATAGTCGCTGTCGAACGACGAAATGACTATGTCCGCATCATCCGTCCGGTTTAACACATATGCTGCCACGATGTCGTCCGTTTCGCAGTCCGTGGTTTCGGTATGCTTTATACCCATGAAATCAAGCGCGGCGTATATGTCCGCCAGCTGGGAAAACGGCGTTTCGTCCGCCCCCATTTGGCTGTAATCCACGCGGTTGGCCTTATACGCAGGGTCAAGCGCGGCGCGCGGGTTTTCATGCTCCCCATCGAACAGCACAACGGCGTGCGTGGGCCGCACCATGCGTATTATTTTCATAAGCGCGCCCACAAAGCCAATAGTTCCGTGCACGGGCCGCCCGCTTTTGCCCACTATGCGCGCGGGCATACCATAGAACATTTGGAACAGCAGATTGCTCCCGTCAACAATAAGCAGCTTTTGCATGGCGGACTCCTTGTGGTGATTTAGCTTTCAAATATATCATGAAAATGAGATGAAGGCAATAATTTGCCTGCATATCGGCGCGGCAGCGCGGAATTACAAGGGAAAAGCTGATAAAATGCACCCCAAAGCCTCCCTGTCGAGGGAGATGGATGCGAGTGAAACGAGCAGCCGGAAGGAGTAAAACAAACAAAAAGCACTGCAAACTATTTTATAATCTTTTTTGCCAGGGGGCCAGGGAAGATTTCGATTTTTCCCCTTAGGCCCCCTGGCGACCCCCGTAACCCCATTGAAACGATCGCTCCGCGAAGGGGTACGGCACTGTACGCCGTGCTTGTACTGTACCCCAAAGGCGCCACCATTTATGGGGGAGCTGCTGAGCGTAAGCGAAGCTGAGGGGGAACATCTCGCAGCACTTGGCAGCTTTAAGTCATTCCCCTTTCGTCACGGCTTCGCCATGCCACTTTCCCCGCACGCGGGGACAGCTTTTGGTTAATGGTAGCCCCCCAAAGGCTCCCCGGCCGGGGAGCTGGCACGGCGTTAGCCGTGACTGAGGGGTTGTAACAAGCAATGAGATGTGAGTTGCTTATTTTACTTCATCAAACATTATAGATTATCTGCACACAAAAAGCCCCGGAACGGCGATTGCCGTCCGGGGCTTGAGCGGTTAATGCATTACTGCATGTCGTTGAGCTTCTTGTAGTATTCGTACTTATCCTTGGCCTCGTGCTCGGCGCGGTCGAACAGCTTGTCGGCCACTTCGGGGAACTGAGCCAGCAGGGAAGCATAGCGAACTTCGCCCATTATGAACTCGCGATAAGGTATGGTCGCGGGCTTGCTGTCCAGAGTGAAGGGATTCTTGCCCTGGGCGGTAAGCTCCGGATTGTAACGGTAAAGCTGCCAATAACCGGCTTCAACAGCCTTCTTGGCCTCGGCCTGGCTCTTGCCCATGCCTTCCTTTACCTTCAGGCCGTGGTTGATGCAGGGAGCGTAGGCGATTATGAGGGAGGGTCCCTTATAAGCTTCGGCTTCCGCAAGGGCCTTGACCAGCTGCTGCTGATTGGCGCCCATGCAAACCTTGGCAACGTACACGTAGCCGTAGCTCATGGCCATCATGCCCAGATCCTTCTTGCTGGTACGCTTGCCGGCCGCAGCAAACTTGGCAACGGAACCGGTAGGCGTAGCCTTGGAGGACTGTCCGCCGGTGTTGGAGTAAACTTCGGTATCAACGACCAGAACGTTTACATCCTCGTCCATGGCAAGAACGTGGTCAAGTCCGCCGTAGCCGATGTCGTACGCCCAGCCGTCGCCGCCGAATATCCATATGGACTTCTTGACGAGCAGGTCCTTATTGGCAAGCACTTCGCGGCCCAGAGTGCACGCTTCGCAGGGGCACTTCTTGCCGTTCTTGAGCCATGCTTCTTCCCACTGGGTGCCGGTCAGATCGGGATCGACGCTCGCTTCCAGCTCGGCAACCAGCTTCGCAGCCGCCTTCTTGGAGCCTTCCGCATCGTCCATGTTCTCCAGCCATTCCTTACCGGCGGCCTTCAGATCGGCGTCGCAGTAGTCAACCGCGATCAGCTTTTCAACAAGCTCCGCAACATGCGCGCGGCGCTGCTTGGTACCAAGGTTGATACCGAAGCCGAACTCGGCGTTATCTTCAAACAGGGAGTTGGCCCATGCGGGACCGTGGCCCTTTTCGTTGGTGGTGTAAGGCACGGTGGGCGCGCTGCCGCCGTAGATGGAGGTACAGCCGGTGGCGTTGGCAATTATCATCCTGTCGCCGAACAGCTGGGTTATAAGCTTGATATACGGGGTCTCGCCGCAGCCTGCGCAGGCGCCGGAGAACTCGAACAGGGGCTTGAGGAACTGGCTGTTCTTAACGGTGTACTTGTTCATGTCAAGCTCGCGCTCGGGCAGCTTGGCAGCGAAGTCCCAATTCGCGCCTTCGGTCTCCTGTACGGTGTGCAGGGGAACCATCTTGAGCGCCTTGGTCTTGGCGGGGCAAACGTCCACGCAGTTGCCGCAGCCGGTGCAGTCCAGCGGAGAGAGCTGCATGCGGAACTTATAGCCCGCAAGCTCCTTGCCGGTGGCAGGCTTGGTCACGAAGGTTTCGGGGGCATTGTCCTCGTCCTTTACCAGCACGGGCCTTATGCAGGCGTGCGGGCAGACCAGGGAGCACTGGTTGCACTGTATGCAGTTTTCGGGTATCCACGCGGGTACGTCAACGGCTATGCCGCGCTTTTCGTACTTGGTGGTGCCGGTGGGCACGGAACCATCGGGACTCATTATGGAAACGGGCAGCTTGTCGCCGTTCTGGGCCAGGATGGGGGAAATGAACTGAGTGAAGTACGGATCATCCGTCACGGGCTTCACAACCGCGCCTTCGGTGGTGGTGGCCCAGGATTCGGGATAGTTGATTTCAACTATGGCGTTGGCGCCTGCGTCTATGGCGGCATAGTTGCGGGCCACGACGTCCTCGCCCTTCTTGGCATAGGACTTCTTGGCGGCAGCCTTCATGTACTCTATGGCTTGGTCGGCGGGGATAACGTTTGCCAGCTTGAAGAAGGCGGACTGCATTATGGTATTGATGCGGTTGCCCATGCCAACTTCCTTGGCCAGCTTAACGGCGTCTATGTTATAGAACTTGAGATGGTTCTTGGCGATGGCGTTCTTCATCTTGGCGGGCAGCTCATGCTCCATCTCCTCAAGCGTCCATTCGGAGTTGAGCAGGAAAGTGCCGCCCTCCTTGATGCCTTCGGTCACGTCGTAACGGGTGACGTAGGAAGCGTTGTGGCAGGCCACGAAGTCAGCCGCATCGATGAGGTAGGGGCTTTGTATGGGCTTTTTGCCGAAGCGCAGATGGCTCACGGTGAAGCCGCCGGACTTCTTGGAGTCGTAGGCAAAGTAACCCTGAGCATACATGTCGGTATGGTCGCCTATTATCTTTATGGAGTTCTTGTTCGCGCCAACGGTGCCGTCGGAACCAAGGCCATAGAACTTGCAGGCGATGGTGCCTTCGGGAGCGGCGTTGACCTGCTCGGTCACGGGCAGGGACAGATTGGTCACGTCGTCAACTATGCCTACGGTGAAGCGGGGCTTGGCGTCGTCCTTCTTCAGCTCGTCATAAACGGCCTTGACCATGGAGGGGGTGAATTCCTTTGAGCCCAGACCGTAACGGCCGCCGATGATCTTAACATCGAACCTGCCGGCCTCGGCAAAGGCATTGACCACGTCCTGATAGAGAGGCTCGCCCTGGGAGCCGCATTCCTTGGTGCGGTCGAGCACGGCGATCTTCTTGCAGGTGGCGGGCAGGGCGGCAAGCAGCTTGTCCGCACGGAAGGGCCTGTACAGACGAACCTTTATAAGGCCCAGCTTTTCGCCGCGGGCGTTGAGGTAATCTATGGCCTCTTCAACCACGTCGCAGCTGGAGCCCATGGAGATTATTACGCGGTCCGCATCGGGCGCGCCAACGTAATCGAACAGATTATAATGGCGGCCGGTCAGCTTGCCGACTTCCTCCATGTAATGCTCAACTATTGCGGGAACGGCCATGTAACGGGTGTTGCAGGCTTCGCGGTTCTGGAAGTAAATGTCCGGGTTCTGGGCGGAGCCGGAAAGGTGCGGATGCTCAGGATTGAGTGCGCGCGCACGGAAGGCGGCCACTGCATCGTAATCAAGCAGCTTGCCCATATCCTCGTAATCTATGGCCTCTATCTTCTGCACTTCGTGGCTGGTACGGAAACCATCGAAGAAGTGGACGAAGGGGACGGAAGCCTTGATGGCGGAAAGGTGAGTTACCAGCGCAAGATCCATGACCTCCTGAACGGAGGCGGAAGAAAGCATGGCAAAGCCGGTCTGGCGGCAGCCCATAACGTCGCTGTGATCACCGAATATGCTCAGCGCATGGTAAGCAAGCGCGCGGGCGGACACGTGGAACACGCCGGGCAGCAGCTCGCCGGAGATCTTGTACATGTTGGGAATCATCAGCAAAAGGCCCTGGGAAGCCGTGAAGGTGGTGGTCAGGGCGCCGGCCTTGAGGGAGCCGTGCACAGCGCCCGCGGCGCCGGCTTCGGACTGCATCTCGGCTATCCTTACCTTTTGACCGAACAGATTGGTTCTGCCGTTCGCCGCCCACTCATCGGCAACCTCGGCCATGGGGGACGAGGGAGTGATGGGGTAGATGGCCGCAACATCACTGAACGCATATGCTACATGCGCCGCAGCGGTATTGCCGTCAATGGTCATTGTCTTTGCCATTTTGAGTATATCCTCCTGATGTATTTGGTGTATTCCCGGGCCTGTATACATGTTCGGCCCGGTACAGGCATTCTATGTATCATTATAATGTTTAACATCCCTACTGTCAATCAAAGAGCGGGGCTGCATGCCCCTTTTTATGCGCAATTTTTTATATGAAATTTATGTGCGGAAGCTTATGTGCGCGGGCGGCGAATGTGAAGTTTGCACAAATTCATAATTATGCCATTGTAAAGTTTAATAAATCCGTGTATAATACAAATACCATGTAACATCGTGGGAATTGAAACCGCCGCTTGTATAGGAGGCGGGTTTTATGTACTTAAAGTGTATAAATTTACTATAACATAGATGAAAAGGAGAGAAGAAAATGCCCGCAAATAACAAGATACGCTCCGCGTATGTGACGCTGCCTTCGGCGGAGCGCAAGGTTGCAGACTTTATCCTGGACAATCCCGACCGCGCCATGCGCATGGTTATCAACGAAATAGCCGAGGCTGCCGGCGTAAGCGTGCCAAGCGTTACCCGCCTTGCAAGGAGGCTTGGATACAAGGGCTTCCTTGATTTCCGCGTGGCGCTGGCGGGCGGAGCGGCCGCAAACGGCGCAACGCAGAAGCTTTCCCCCGTGAGCGACGAGGACAGCGACTCCACCGTTATAGACAAGCTGTGCGGATACAGCATAATGTCGCTTGAGGATACATATCATGCGCTGGATAAAGATGCGTTCTGCGCCGCAGCGCAGAATATTGCCGGCAAAAAGCGCGTGTTCATATGCGGCGAATCGGAGCTGCTTGCAAAGGACATGGTGCACAGCTTTAACATGATGAACATGGAAGCCATCGCCATTTGCGACGAGGTGAGTATGGGCATATACCGCACCCGCTTCACAAAGGACGATGCGGTTATAGCCTTCTGCCGCAGCGGCCGCAATAAGGATATATTCGATGAAATAATCGCCGCCAAGGCCGCGGGAGCGACCACGGTGTACCTGAGCAGCTATGCCGGAAATCAGGCCGCGCAAACATGCGACTATTTCTTCACCGCATCGCACATAGGCTCGGCCAAGGTGCCGTTCAGGCTTGAAAATTCAATGTCCACAATAACGCTGAGCACGCTTTTGATAACGCTTGTGGCGCGCTTCCGCGGCATGAGCATATCGGGGAGCAAAAATAGAAAATGAGCATGGGAAGCTATTTGAGCGACCTGCATACGCATACCGATTTTTCGCACGGCAAGGGCTCGCCTGAGGATATAGTCCGTGCAGGGATACGCTGCGGGCTTAAACGTATAGCCATAACGGAGCACGCAGGCGGGCACGTTTTTTTCGGCGTGCGCGGCGAAAAGCTGACGCGGCTTAGGAAGGAGACGGAGCGCCTTGCAAGCGTTTACGCGCGGGATATAGAGGTTTTGTTCGGCCTTGAATGCAACCTGACCGGCTTTGGCGAATGCGACGCGCCCAAGGACAGGGGCATGTTTGATGTGCTTCTGCTGGCGTATCATAAGGGCGTTGTGCCGCGGGACGGCTTTTTGCTGAAGCGCTCCATGGAGGCCGCAGGCTTGCACAAAAGCGAACCGGAGCTGACGGCGAAGGCGCTGCTTGCCGCGGCGGAAAAATACAGGATAGATATTTTTGCCCATCCGGGCGAATATGTGAAGTGCGATATAGAAACCCTTGCCCGCGGGGCGAAGGAGCTGGGCACGATGATAGAGATAAACTCCCGCCACGTAACCCTTTCGCCGGATGACATACGGCTGATAGCCAAAATAGGCGCGGTCATGCGCCCGGACAGCGATGCGCACAGCCCCGAGCGCGTTGGCGAGCTTGGCCCCGCCATAGCCGCCGCAGCCGCCGCCGGAGTTGAACTGCCGGGGGACGGGCTGTAAAAAACGGATTTGAATAAAGCTGAAATGAAAAACCAACAAAGATCGGATGCTAAGCTTCTGCATCCGATCTACTGTATCTGCTCAAGAATCTGAGCGTATTCGGCAGCATTTGTATTCACTACGCTGTTGCTGCGGGAAGGCATACCCGCCAGGCCGTTTGTCCTGAAAAACAAATATGTTTCACCTGATTGCAGACCCTGCGGGACGAGAATGTTGACGCTGCTCTCATCTATCGTGCCCTTGAGCACGTTGACTATTGATACGTTGGCAGTGCCGCCCGCATAGGGGGAGGAATACGTTACATCTTCTACCGTGGCGGTGAATATGGCTTCGCTTTCGGCTATCAGCTTGTCGTACGGCAATTCGTCTGTAACGGTCGGCACGGTATTTTCGCGCATGGACAATTTTGTTGCAGCATCGATCAATTCATCTTCGCTCATGCCGGTCATACCGAACCTATCGGGCGCAATAACTTTGCCGGACTGTATTTCAAATATCGATTCGCGGTCAACGAACAGGGTGAGGGGCATGGGCCAAAATTCGGAGTCGTTCTGATAAAGGAACAGGCAGTACCTGCCACCCTCTTCCATCAGCCCTACTACTCCGTATATGCTTACGGAGTCCACATCCTGCCCGCATAAGACCTTAAGATCCTTTATGTGGAAAAAGCTGTGGAGGTCATCGGCTTGTTCCACGCTATCAACTGTACCGATGATGACGTTATCCGCATTTTCGGATAGCTGTTCAAGCGTGGTGTACTCGTAATCGTATTGGGGAACGGAAGGCACAAGCCCCGGGTTGTTGTTTGCACATGCACTTATAATCGTGAGCAGCGTGCAAACGAGCAAAATCATCAATGATTTTTTCATACACATGTCTCCTCTCGGTTAAAATTGTGAGTCCAAAAACTGTTTCCTGAGTTACTGTTAACAATGTATAATACTACCTAAGCCCTAATACCACCTCCATATGACATTGAACACAAAAACCAGACGTCTCAACGATTACAACATAAGCAATTGCTTAATTATAAGATAACATAATTTACTATTAAAAAACAAGTTAAAACTTTATTAAAATAATTAAGAAGATTAAAAACATATGTTGCAACATGCCTTGTGCCGGTGTGCGGCAGCGCGGATCCGCTCAGCTGCGCGCTGCTTACAAAAATGCCCGTGTGGATATTCCATGGGGAGCTTGACCGCGGCATGGGCTTCAGCGTTATTCAGGCGCATGAAATGATAAACCGCTGCGGCGGCAGCAGCAAGCTGACCCTGCTCAGCGGGCAGGGCCATGAAATACGCTGGATATACCACAGCGACAGATTCGATATTATAAACTGGATGCTTGCTCGGTAATTATACGGATTTACGGGCGCCGTATTATCCGCCCGGCTTTAGCGCCGGTAAATACGGCGTTTTCCGCCGCTGTTTTTCCGCCGACTATAACATAATTAAGCCCTTCGCAGCGGGTGCGGAATGCGCCGTAATCTGCACGGTCTATAATCTTGTCCGCGTCGAAAAGCACCATGTCCGCATCATAGCCCTTTACTATAAGCCCCTTGTCTTTAAGCCCATACACCTGCGCGGGCAGTGAGGTCATGCGCCGTATGGCTTCCGGCAGGGTGATATACTGCTTTTCGCGAACGTAGCGGCCGAGCACGCGCGGGAACGTGCCTATCGAACGCGGGTGGCAGCCGCCGCAACCGGGGTACCACATGCCGTCCGTGCCCACCATAGTGCGGCGGTATTGCATAACGCGCTTCAGATCGTCCTCGCTCATGGTATGGTATATGCCGCCGGTGAGCAGCTTATCGTCGCGCAGAATATCGCATTGCAGCTCGTATGGATCAATGTTCAGCTCATCCGCTATGTCGTTGAGCATTCTGCCGTTGTATTCGGGATGCGCGGGGGAAGAGCCTATCATGGTGTACTTAAAGCGCTCCTTGGGCGTTAACGCGCCGAGTATAAGCGGGCGCAGCTCGTTTCGCCCCTGCGCGGAGGACAGCATGGCGATAAGCTTATCCGTACCAAGTGTGAACATATCGTCCGGAATGTTTGTGGAAAGGCCGGTGGCGGAGGCGGTATATGGATATTGATCCGTAAAAACGTCGTAGCCTTCGGCGTTTATTTTTTTTATCAGTTCAAGCGTTTTGGCGGTTTTGCCCCAGTTTGTGCTGCCGCCGGTCGCCTTGTGGTGCGATATTACGCAGCGCACTCCGCTTGCGCGCACAACGCCGAGCATTTCTTCCACCGCTTCTATAAGCCCGCTGCTTTCCGAGC
>Ga0129310_1000383_pt1 | contig 55984 bp, 44 predicted proteins | sample Go1ome_2_FD_94433 | JGI IMG/M metagenome (GOLD analysis project Ga0129310, IMG submission 94433) | Western lowland gorrila individual fecal microbial communities from Wisconsin, USA - Go1022A metagenome | ecosystem: Host-associated > Mammals > Digestive system > Large intestine > Fecal | place...
TCAACAAATGCGCAGATGGGAAAAAGTACCACACGATCCCCACTGTTCAGAGAGCTGCCGTCTGGTGCAAGGCAGTCAGCGTTTCGTGCGGAAAATCATCCCGGAGCAGCCTGCCCAACGGGTGCAAACCCTTGTAAGCAGCGCCGGTTGCAGCCGTTACCGTGCAGGGCTTTGTTGGAAGCCTGTGAGAGGGTGTGCACAGCACGCCAACGAGAGTGGTACCGCAGAGAGCTTGATGATCACAAGGTCTTTGTCTCTTGGTTTAACAGGGGACAAAGGCTTTTTCTTTTCACGGCAGGCTCCCCGGGAACGTATAAAAAGTGGAAAAGGTTAGGAAACAGGAGAAATTCACCATGCAGTTGAATGGTTCTCAGATTTTTGTGGAGGTCCTCTGCGAGCAGGGCGTGGACACCCTTTTTGGTTATCCCGGCGGCGCAGTGCTGAACCTTTATGATGAGCTGTACAAGAATTCGGACCGCATCACCCATGTGCTCACCGCCCACGAGCAGGGAGCCTCCCACGCGGCAGACGGCTATGCCCGCGCCACCGGACGCACCGGCGTGGTGCTGGCTACCAGCGGCCCGGGTGCCACCAATCTGGTCACCGGCATTGCCACAGCCTATATGGACTCGGTGCCCATGGTAGCCTTTACCGGAAACGTGACCACGGCCGGGATCGGGAGGGACAGCTTTCAGGAAGCTTACATTGAGGGCATTACGATGCCCATCACAAAGCACAATTTCACGGTGCGCCGGGTCGAAGACCTGGCCGACACCATGCGCTCTGCCTTCCGCATCGCACAGAGCGGGCGCAAAGGCCCGGTGCTGGTGGATATCCCCAAGGACGTGACGGCGGCGGTGTGCGAGTTCACCCCCAAAAAGCCGGAGCCCATCCGCACCGTGACCACCTTCAACGCAGAGCAGGTGAAGTGGGCGGCAGACCTCATCAACGCCGCACAGCGCCCGCTGGTCTATTTTGGCGGCGGCGTGCGCAGCGCAGCTTCCTGCCAGCCCCTGCGCGACCTGCTGAAGAAGGCCGAGATCCCTGCGACCTATACCCTGATGGCTGCAGGTGTCGTGCCCTACGGCGACCCGATGAACATCGGGATGGTGGGCATGCACGGCTGCTACACCTCCAACCGCGCTGTGGCCGACTGCGATGTGCTCATTGCAGTGGGCACCCGCTTCTCGGACCGTGTGGCCCTGAACCCCAAGACCTTTGCAAAGAACGCCACCATCATCCAGATCGACATCGACCCCAGTGAGCTGGGCAAGAATGTGGAAGTTGATCTTTCCATCGTGGGCGATGCGGCCTATGTGCTGAACGCCATGCTGCCCCAGATCGAGGAGAAAAAGCATCCGGAGTGGATGGCCATGATCCACGAGTGGCAGGCACAGGATTACCACCCGGTGTCCGACCCCACCCGCCTGATGCCCCATCAGGTCATCGGCGAGGTGTGCAATCAGTGCGGCCCGGAGGCCGTGTATGTGACCGATGTGGGCCAGCACCAGATGTGGGCTGCGCAGTATCTGCGCCACGCCAAGAGCCGCGGCTTCATCACCAGCGGCGGTCTGGGCACCATGGGCTTTGGCTACGGTGCTGCCATCGGCGCACAGATGGCCCTTGGCCGGGATCAGCGGGTGGTCATGTTCACCGGTGACGGCTCCTTCCACATGAACCTGAACGAGGCCTGCACCGCGGTCAGCTACGAGCTGCCCATCATCACCGTGATCTTCAACAACTCGGTGCTGGGCATGGTGCGCCAGTGGCAGACCACCTTCTACGGCAGGCGCTACAGCCAGACCGACCCCCACCGCAAGACGGATTTCGTCAAGCTGGCAGACGGCTTTGGCCTGAAGGGCTACCGCTGCACCAACCTGCCGGAGTTTCAGGCTGCTTTTGCGGATGCGCTCAAGCAGAAGGGCCCCACATGGATCGAGTGCATCATCGATAAGGACGAAAAGGTGCTGCCCATGATCCCCGGCGGCGGCGATATCAACGACATCATCATGGAATAAGGAGGACACAGCAAAATGGAAACCAACAAACGCAGGGTCATCAGCCTGCTGGTGGACAACCAGAGCGGTGTTCTGGCCCGTGTGTCCAGCCTGTTCTGCCGACGCGGCTTCAACATTGACAGCCTGACCGTTTCGGCTACCAACGACCCGGCGGTCAGCCGCATCACCGTTACCATCACCAGCGACGAAAAGGCACTCAGCCAGCTGATCCTGCAGACCGAGCGTCTGGAGGTCACCCGTCAGGTGTTCGTGCTGGACGGCGAAAAATCGCTGGAACGGGAGCTGCTGCTGCTCAAGGTGGCGTCCGACGTGCACAACCGCAGTGAGCTGCGGGAGATCGCCAGCATCTACAAGGCAAAGATCATCGATCTTTCGCCGGACAGCATGGTGTTTGAGCTGATCGGCAAGCCGGATAAGATCGACGCTTTCCTGAAAATGTTCGCGGATTATAAGATCCTGGAGCAGTGCCGCACCGGCGTCACCGCATTGGAGCGCGGCGGGATGCACCAGCACATGCAGAAGCCGCCGCAGGAGGTGCGCGCAGTGCAGCTGCCTCTGCCGGGGACCCACTGCCCGGAGAGAAAATAAGAACGAACCCTCTCCGTCACGGCTGCGCCGTGCCACCTCTCCCGAAGGGCGAGGTTTTATGCATCATCAAAAGAGAAGGTATGATAAAAGCTCCCCCCTCGGGGGAGCTGGCATCGAGCAAAGCGAGATGACTGAGAGGGTTAAAACTTCGCTTTTCCGCTCTCGAGGAGCGAAAAAATAAAATGTTTAGAATCAGCCACTGAATAAACACAAAACAAAAAGGAGAACAACTACCATGGCTATCAAGAAATACTACGATTCCGACTGCAACCTCGGCGTGCTGGACGGCAAGACCGTCGCTGTCATCGGCTTCGGCAGCCAGGGCCACGCCCATTCTGAGAACCTGGCCGAGAGCGGCGTGAACGTTGTCGTCGGCCTGCGCAAGGGCTCTGCTCACTGGGAGAAGGCTTCTGAGTTCGCAGCAACTCACGAGAACTTCAAGGTCATGGAAGTGGAAGAAGCTGCCAAGGCCGGCGACGTTGTCATGATGCTGGTGCCCGACGAGCTGTGCGCCGACATCTACAACAAGCAGGTGGCTCCCTACATGACCGAGGGCAAGGCACTGGCCTTTGCACACGGCTTCAACATCCACTTCAAGACCATCACCGCTCCCAAGAATGTGGACGTTATCATGATCGCTCCCAAGGGCCCCGGCCACATTGTCCGCCGCCTGTACACCGAGGGTGAGGGCTGCCCCTCTCTGATCTGCGTGGAGCAGGATTACACCGGCAAGGCTAAGGATATCGCTCTGGCATACGCTTCCGGCATCGGCGCAGGCCGTGCAGGCATCCTGCAGACCACCTTCAAGGAGGAGACCGAGACCGACCTGTTCGGCGAGCAGGCAGTGCTGTGCGGCGGCGTTTCCGAGCTGATCCACGCCGGTTTCGATACGCTGGTGGAAGCTGGCTACGAGCCCGAGATGGCATACTTTGAGACCTGCCACGAGATGAAGCTGATCGTTGACCTGATCAACGAGGGCGGCTTCTCCAAGATGCGTTACTCCATCTCCAACACCGCTGAGTACGGCGACTACCGCACCGGCAAGCGCCTGATCACCGCCGAGACCCGCAAGGAGATGAAGAAGGTTCTGACCGAGATCCAGGACGGCACCTTCGCTTCCGAGTTCCTGACCGAGATGAGCCCCAACGGCGGCCGCAAGGTGCACTTCCTGGCAAAGCGCCGCATGGAAGCAGAGCTGCCCATCGAGAAGGTCGGCGCAGAGCTGCGCGGCATGATGAGCTGGCTGAAGAAGTAAGAGGAAAACCCTCTCAGGCCGCCTTTCGGCGGCCAGCTCCCCCGAAAGGGGGAGCTTTTGTTGAAAGTGGGAACCTTATACTTATAGATCCTCCGCAAAAACCTCTCCCCTTCGGGAGAGGTGGCACGGCGCAGCCGTGACGGAGAGGGTTTTTGACAGAAAAGAGGATTTGAAATGAGAAGCGACAATGTGACCAAGGGTTCGGAGCGCGCCCCGAACCGAAGCCTGTTCTACGCACTGGGCTATACCAAGGAAGAGCTGGAGCGCCCGCTGATCGGCGTGGTGAGCGCCTACAGCGAGATCGTGCCCGGCCATATGAATCTGGACAAGATCGCCGATGCCGTAAAGGCCGGTGTTGAGATGGCAGGCGGCACCCCCATCCTGATCCCTGCCATCGGCGTGTGCGATGGCATCGCCATGGGCCATGTGGGCATGAAGTACTCGCTGGCTTCCCGCGAGCTGATCTGCGACAGCGTGGAGACCATGCTCATGGCCCACCAGCTGGACGGTCTGGTGCTGGTGCCCAACTGCGATAAGATCGTGCCCGGCATGGTGATGGCAGCGGTGCGCATGGATGTGCCCGCTGTGGTCTGCTCCGGCGGCCCCATGCTGGCCGGTACCTACGGCGGCGAAGAGGTCAGCCTTTCCAAGATGTTCGAGGCTGTGGGTGCCTACAAGGCCGGTATGATCACCGAGGATCAGCTGGAGGACTGCACCTGCAACTGCTGCCCCAGCTGCGGCAGCTGCTCCGGCATGTACACCGCCAACAGCATGAACTGCCTGTGCGAGGCCATCGGCATCGCATTGCCCGGCAACGGCACCATCCCTGCCGTCTACTCCAAGCGTCTGCAGCTGGCAAAGCACGCCGGTATGGCCATTATGGATATGGTCAAGAAGGGCATTACCGCACGCCAGATCATCAACGAGCGCTCCATCCGCAACGCTCTGACCTGTGATATGGCGCTGGGCTGCTCCACCAACACGGTGCTGCACCTGCTGGCCATCGCCTATGAGGCCGGTGTGCCCATCGACCTGAAGCTGTTCAACGAGATCAGCGCCAAGACCCCCAACCTGTGCCATCTGGCACCGGCCGGCCCCACCCACATGCCGGACCTGTACGCCGCAGGCGGCATTCCCGCCGTGCAGGCAGAGCTGGCCAAGAAGGGCCTGCTGGATCTGGATGTGCCTACCGTTACCGGCAAGACGCTGGGCGAGAACATCAAGGGCGCACACATCCTGAACGACAAGGCCATCCGTCCCATCGACAACCCCTACTCCCAGACCGGCGGTCTGCAGATCCTGTGGGGCAACATTGCACCGGACGGCTGTGTGGTCAAGCGCAGCGCCGTGGCCCCCGAGATGCAGCAGCATTCCGGCCCGGCCCGTGTGTTCAACAGCGAGGACGAGGCCATTGCCGCCATCTACGCGGGCAAGATCGTCCCGGGCGATGTGGTGGTCATCCGCTACGAAGGCCCCAAGGGCGGCCCCGGCATGCGCGAAATGCTGAACCCCACCTCCGCACTGGCCGGCATGAAGCTGGACAAGACGGTGGCCCTCATCACCGATGGCCGCTTCTCCGGCGCAAGCCGCGGCGCAGCCATTGGCCATGTGAGCCCGGAGGCTGCTTCCGGCGGCCCCATCGGCCTGATCGAGGAGGGCGATACCATCAACATCGATATCCCCAATGCCTCCATCACGCTGGAGGTCAGCGACGAAGTTCTGGCCCAGCGCAAGGCAAAGTATGTTGCACCCGAACCCAACATCAAGACCGGCTGGCTCAGCCGCTATGCACGCATGGTCACCAGTGCAAATCTGGGCGCCGTGCTGAAGTAATTGGATGATCTAAGCAAAAAACAGAGGGACGACCCCGCGTCGTCCCTCTGTTTTTTTGTTTCCTGAAGGCCATCTATAAAAAAAGAGATCGGCAAAGCCCGCAGGCTCTGCCGATCTGTGATCCGAATTATTCTCCCTGGCCGAACAGCACTGCACGGAAGGTTGCAAAGATGATCTTCCAGTCCACAAGAAAGCTGCGCTCTTTGACATACTTCACATCCAGCGCCATCCACTCCTCAAAGCTCAGCTGGTTGCGGTGCGGGGCGATCTGCCAGTAGCAGCTCAGGCCCGGCGTCACGTACAGTCGCTGCCATTCATAAGGGGTGTACTGGGCCACCTCGCGGGGCAGAGCCGGGCGCGGGCCCACGATGCTCATATCGCCCATGAGGATGTTCACCAGCTGAGGCAGCTCGTCGATGCTGGTCTTGCGGATGAAATGGCCCACCCGGGTGATGCGGGAATCGTCCTTCATCTTGAACACAGGGCCGTCCATCTCGTTATCCAGCAGCAGATCGTTGAGCTTGCTCTCGGCGTTCGGACACATGGAACGGAACTTGTACAGCCGGAACAGCTTGCCGTTGCGGCCCACCCGCAGCTGGCTGAACACCGGGCTTGCACCCGGGCTGTCGATCCAGACTGCAATGCAGGTGAGGAGCATCAGCGGGGAAAGTGCGATCAGCGCCAGCAGAGAAAAGAAGATATCCTGTGCGCGGCGCACACACCAGTAGGCGCGGTGCTCGTGAAGATTCGTCTTACGATCGACCGTAATCGGCTTGTGGATGCCAAGCTCTGCGCCGGGCTCCTCCATCCAACCGGTCTGCAGCCAGTATTCCGCTTCTGGCGCAGTGGTTACAGTTGTCATACTTAGATTCACTCCATTGATCCTATAACATGAAAACAGGAAAGACCCCAATCTTTCCATGGCAGTTCTTTGAACTGCAATGTGCAACAAAACCGCACACTTTACATTATTCTACCATGTGTACCAGAAGATTGCAAGGTAAGGGAGCCATTTTTTGCCTTGTATCTCAGTAAAAGCCGGATCGCAGGAGGGAAAGATCGGACACAGCAGCATGAGTCGCGGAAAAGATCAGTGCTTTGGGGCTGAAGATATCTGCTGACAGACAAGCTCAAGGATCGCCGTGCAGGAAAAGAGGATGCACAGGACAAATACACTAAGCGCATTCTTTGTGAACCAGGAGTGGATATACGAGTGATTACGAAGCAAGGTGTACCACAGTATGGGAAGTGCACCCAACAAACCATAGAATAGCAGTTGTTCCTGCAGCTGCGTCCAAGGCAGGTGCCCGGCGCGGTACATCTTATACGCTGTGTAAAGGATGAACGCAAGAACGGCCAGTGAGGCAGGTGTGAAGAAAAACAAACTTAGGTTCGCATACAAAGTAGAGATGGCCGAACAGGAAATACCGCTCACGGCGGTTGAAGATGAGGAACGCAGCGCTGCCTGCGAGAAGGCATCACGCAGAACATTTTCGCTGGTAAAAAGGGTAGCCAGTACCCACTTGGATGCCCACATGGCAGCATAGCCCCAGCCCCAGACGATGCCGGACTGTATAAGGCGGGCCAGCGTGTACTCACTGCGCTGCTGCCGCATCAGCAGCACATAAAATACCGCCGGGATGCCAAAGGCCATCAGTGGGTAGGTGAGAAAATCAAAGTAGGCCACTGCGATGCCGCTGTAAAGGAAAATCAGCCACCCGTGGGAAGCAAGATGTGCATCATCCATCCACAGCAGAAGCAGGGTGCATACCAGCGCAATGAGCCAGCAGGGCGTGAACTGCATACACAAAAACAATGCTGGGGGAATCAGCATCAGCCAGACCAGCAGAAAGGCCGGGATGTAGGCCCCAAGGGCGCGCCGCTTCAAAAGCCAGCACACCAGCACCACTAGCCCGAGCTGCACGATGCCGTTCAGGATCTGGATCTGCCGGAAGTTGAACACCGACAGCAGCGGCTTTGTTAAGACTAAGTAGCCGTGCCAGTAGCGGGCGTAGGTAGCAACTGCTGTAAACGGAATACCTTTTATATAATGAGCATAAAGAGTCTGGGCAGGATTTATATCAGAATCGTTCTGGGAGGAAAGCTCACTGCGCGGGACCAAAAGAGCTTTGTGGAGCAAAGTATCACTGATATCGCTGCCGGATTCCAGCAGAATGAGCGAATCGGTGTATCCGTCTATCATACCGCTGCTGAAAGGCGACAAAGAGGGGAAGGTATGATCGGGATCGGCACCAGTGTAGGGAATGTCCTCAGCTAAATGCTGCTGGATGGGGGCAACGGGCAGCCGGTAGACAGCCATCAGCAGCAGAGTGCCTGCAACTGCCGAGCCTGCCACACCAAAGATCAGGTGCAGCACTGTGCGCAGACAGATGCTTTGCTGGAAGCAATGCCAAACATCGGGCAGATTGAACTGCCGCAATACAAATGCTGCTTTGCCAATGAAAAACCGGGATAGGACAAACAACAGTCCGAACAGCAGAATGGTCAGCGCAGCTGAGAAAGCGTGCAATACGGTGATGTCCATGCTGGTGAAGAAGCTGCTCAAAAAGTTGGAGATGATGCCATAATTCCCATGGCAGAGTACCAGAAGCAGAAGGAGCGTGATAATGTTTTCCAGCATTCTAGTCCCTCCTTAATGGCTCTGAGCAGGATCCAAATGGGGGAGTTTCTGCTCATAAGTATTCTGCAGGCAGACCAGGTTCATTTCAAAGTCCTGCCGGTTCTTTTGCACAGAGTTCTGCAGCTGCAGCCCGGCGAACAGTGAATGGATGGCTGCCAGCATGGTAAAGCCGCAGACGATCAAGGTGGGAAAATTCGGTACAAGGCCGGTGGCAAAATAGGTGTGCAGCACCGGCACCATAAAGATGGCAGACAGTGCGGCCAGAACGAAGGCAATGGCGCCAAAGAAGGCCATGGGACGGTAATTGCGGAACAGGCGCAGGATGGTGCGCAGTACCTTAAAGCCATCCGAATAAGTGTTCAGTTTGGAGACGCTGCCCTCCGGACGGTCACGGTAGTCAATGACAAGATTATCTACCTGCATGTTCTTATCAGCGGCGTGGATGGTCATTTCGGTTTCGATCTCAAACCCGCGCGAAAGCACCGGGAAGGACTTGACGAACAGGTAGCTGAAAGCCCGGTAGCCGGTCATGATGTCCTTGATATTGGTGCGGAACAGGTAGTTGATGGAAAACCGCACCAGCGAGTTGCCGAAGTTGTGGAAGGGACGCTTGTTCTCAGTAAAATAGGTGGAGGAAAGTCGGTCACCCACCACCATATCGGCCTGATGTTCCAGCACCAGTTCCACCATCTGGGGGCCGTACTCGGCCGGGTAGGTATCGTCGCCGTCCACCATAATGTAGGCTTGGGCGTCGATCTCGCGGAACATCCGGCGGATCACATTGCCCTTGCCCTGCTGGTACTCGTGCCGCACCACGGCACCGGCAGCCTGCGCAATGGCAGCGGTATCATCGGTGGAGTTGTTGTCGTAGACGTAGATCACTGCATCAGGCAGTGCCTTTTTCCAGTCTGTAACGACCTTGTGGATCGTTTTTGCCTCGTTATAACAGGGAACCAAAACCGCAATTTTATCCATGAAGATTCTCCTTTGATATTTTTAAAATCCGGAGCCTTACCCGAACAGGCTCTTTGTGTTGTGCATATAGACCGACAGCACAAGCCCCACGCAGATATACAGCATCAGCACCGAGCTGCCGCCCGCAGAATAAAAGGGCAGGGTGACGCCGATGACCGGCAGCACCCGCAGGTTCATGCCCACATTCACGGCGATCTGAGCCATCAGGGCGCCGCCGATGCCGGCGCAGATATAGCTGCCCAGCAGATCCTCGCTGCGGGCACCGGTGGCAAAGGTCTTGATCACCAGTGCCAGCAGGGCACCCAGCACGATGCACAGACCCACAAAGCCCATGGTGTTGCCTATCCAGCTGAGGATAAAGTCGTTGTGGGCGTTGGGTACGCTGTAGTACCGGCCGTTGAACAGGCCGTTGCCGAAGATGCCGCCGGAACCGATGGCGATCTCTCCGCGCTGCTGCTGGTAGATGATGTTTTTCCAAGTGGCCTCGTTGGGGGCCCAGCCGGTGGTGTTCTCCGGGTCGATGACGGCCAGAATGCGGTACCACTGGTAGCCCTTGCCGATCTTATCACTGAAAAAGGCGAAGGCTGCGGCTACTGCGGCAGCGGCGGCTGCAATGGCTCCGATGATATACTTCCAGCTCAGGCCCGCCGCAAACATCATGCTGCAGCCGATGATGGCGTAGATGATGGCGGTGCCGTCGTCACCCTGAACATGAATGATGAGGATGGGAACCGCCAGATGCAGCAGCAGCTTGGCCAGCTCCTTTGGCTCATTGATGCGGCTGCGCACATTGTTCAGGTGCATGGCAAAGGTGAGGATGAAGCTGATCTTTGCCAGCTCAGTGGGCTGGAAGGTAAAGCCGCCCAGCTTGTACCAGGAGTAGTTATCGGTATCACCGGCGTTGAAGCCGATGGTCAGCGGGCCGATGGTCACGTTGCGGATGAACAGGGTGGGCAGCACAAGGCCCCATGTCAGGGCCACATGCACCGGCCACACCTTGACGAGGCTGCGGTAGTCGATGCAGGAGAGCAGCAGCGCAAGGATGATGCCCAGCACCGCCGCACCGGCCTGCACCAGCGCACGGCGGTAATCGCCGATGCCGATAACGGCACCGGTGAGCTCGTCGGTGGCAAAGCCGCTGCCCTGCTTTGCGGCCCAGGAGGCCAGTGCCACCACAGCCATGGTGCTGCTGAAGATGCACAGCAGCAGGTAGAGCTTATCCGTCCGCTTCAGATATTGTCGAATGCTTTCCAAGAAAGCACCACCTTTCGTTTCCAGATGCACACCGGGCCCGGCTGCACGCATAGGCAACACAAACCCAGTTTATCCTTATTATACACAGATGGCGCAGCGTTTTCAATCTGCCGTGTGGAACGGCTTTGCAAAATCTGCGCGGATGCTTGACAAAGCGGACGGCAGCATCTACAATGAAGGCACGGCAAACACGGATGAAGTTTTTGCCGCGGGAAGAAGAGGAAACGGCCGGTCATCGGCCGGGCAGGCATCCTGCCTGCCGGAAAAGGGCTCCGTGCTGCATGGGCGCACGGCAGGCCCGGAGGAAATGGGAATGAAACAGAATAGACCCTGCCGCCTTGTGTGTGTGCTGTGTGCGCTGGCTTTTGCACTGACAGCTCTGCCCATGGCGGCTTTTGCACAGCAGCCGGAGGAAACCGCCGCTGTGCAGCAGAGCCTGACGGCTGCGGATGTGCGCGGGATGCAGCAGGCAGATGCTGCAGTCACGGAGCTGACCGACAGCGAGGATTACACCCGGATGAGCGAGGACGAGCGCATCGATGCAGCCCTGCAGCAGCTGGAAGAGCTGACCCGGCAGGGCCTTGTGAAGCAGGGCTCTGTGTACACCGACGCCGAAAACGGCATGGTGAGCTTTACCTACAGCTGCGGTGCGCTGGGCGGCATTCTGGTCGCAGACCCGGAGGAGGAGAACACTGCCGCTCTGCCGCAGCTGGAGAAAGAGCAGCTGCAGCAGCTGGCCGAGAACAAGCGGGTGGGCACGGCGGCCATCTATTACGCCTTTGACAACACCATCAACAGCGCCCGCTACCCCTACTATGCCTATATGCAGACCTATTGGGATTCGGTGGGGCTGCAGACCAGACTGGACACTACCGTTACCGTGTCCGACCTGCGCAGGATGGGTGATTATGACCTGTGCATCCTGAGCACCCATGGTGCCTACTATACCTATGAATACGGCTGGCTGTGGAAAAGGACCGCCACCGAGCCGCTGATCCTGCTGAGCGAAAAATCAGATCTCTGGAGCGACCTGCGCTATGGTTTCGACCTGCTGGCTCACCGTGTAGTCAAGGTGAACGGCATGTATGCCGTCAACGGCGATTTCTTCCGCAGTGCATACCGGGGCAATGGCATCGTGCTCAGCGAGACCTGTGAGTTCTATGGCAAGAACGGCCATGTGGACACCGCTATGGCAGACGGCCTGCTGGCAGGCGGTGCCAAAGCCGTGATGGGCTATGTGAACAATGTGTACTCGGTGTATTCCCGCAGCATGCTGTGGGCCACCGTGAACCGGATGATCGAAGGCGAAACGCTGGAGCAGGCCGTGGACTATGCCAAGAGCATCTACGGCACCGATGATATCATCTGGTACAACGAGCAGGGCGGCAGACGGCCCCATGCGGCGGCATCCTATGCGATGCTGAGCGGAAGCCGGAGTGCCGTGCTGCCCAACCCCTACACGGCAGAAGAAGCTGCGGCTGCGGCCTGAGCAGACCTCACAGCGGTTTCTTGGCATTGCGCTTTTGTGCAAAGTATATTATACTAAGGGATGGCAGAACTCTGCCGTCCCTTTTGCTTTATAAAATGAGGTAAACTTCATGTCTGAATATATCACCCACTCCCGTGCCGAGACCGTGGCGCTGGGCGCACGCATGGCCGGCGCACTGGCACCGGGCTCTCTGGTGGCCTTCACCGGCGGGCTTGGCGCGGGCAAGACCGCTTTCACCGAGGGCCTTGCGCAGGGGCTTGGCTGCACCGACCCGGTGTCCAGCCCCACCTTTGCCATCGTGAACTATTACCGCGGCCCGAGACCGCTGGCACATTTTGACCTGTACCGCATTTCCACCGAGAATGATCTGTGTGCGGCAGGCTTTTACGATTATCTGGATCAGGGGGCCGTTGTGGCGGCAGAGTGGAGCGAGAATTTCGCCGACCTGCTGGCGCTGGAAAACCCCATCCGGGTGGACATCCAGCGCGTGGACGAGAACACCCGCAGGATCACCATTGAGGGGGTAACGCTATGAACATCTTAGCCGTGGATACGGCGGGCAAGACGGCCGGTGTGGCTCTTTTGCAGGACGACCGCCTGCTGTACGAGGTCTATCTGGACGCGGGCATGACCCACAGCGAGACCCTGATGCCCATGATCGACACCTGCCTGAAGATGTGCGGCATGACCTGCGCAGACATCGACCTGTACGGCGTCAACGCCGGTCCCGGCAGCTTTACCGGCCTGCGCATCGGTCTGGCAGCGGTCAAGGGCCTTGCCTTCCCGCGGGAGACGCTGTGCGCACCGGTGTCTACGCTGGAAGCACTGGCCGCAGCACACACCGGCGAGGGCACCGTGCTTTGCGCACTGGATGCCCGCCGCGCACAGGTGTACAGCGCTGCATTCGAGCTTTCCACCCACCGGCGCCTGCTGGAGGACGATGCCCGGGCTGTGGCTGATCTTGCAGAATTTGTAGAAAATTGCAAAAAGCCCCTGTTTTTTGTTGGTGATGGCGCTTCTCTGTGCTATAATAAATACAGCAGTGTGCCGGGCGTGCTGCAAACGCCCCCGGCACTGCGCGGCGGACGGGCTGCAGCGGTGGCCCTTGTGGCAAAGCAGATGGCCGCAGCCGGACAGGCTGTGCTGCCGGAGGCGCTGCTGCCGGATTATCACCGCCTGAGTCAGGCGGAGCGGGAGCGCGCAGAGCGCCTTGCGGCCGAAGCTGCGGCAAAGAAAGAAAAAGCTTGAGTTATAGTTTGCGTTACAAGAGAAAGGACGTTTTTCCATGGCAAAACCCATTGCACTGGCCGCTGACCACGGCGGATTTGAACTGAAGGAAGCTGTCAAGGCACATCTGAAGGAGCTGGGGCTGGAATACATCGATTTTGGCACCCACAGCACCGACAGCGTGGATTACCCCGACATGGCAGTGCCTGCCTGCGACGCCGTGGTGAACGGCCAGTGTGAAAAGGCACTGCTGTTCTGCGGCACCGGCGTGGGCATCAGCATGGCGGCAAACAAGATCAAGGGCATTCGTGCCTGCTGCTGCTCCGACAGCTTCAGCTGCGAGTATACCCGCCGCCACAACGATGCCAACGCCCTGTGCATGGGCGGCCGCGTCGTGGGTGCAGGCTTGGCCTGCCAGCTGGTGGATCTCTTCCTGAACACCGAGTTTGAGGGCGGCCGCCACCAGCGCCGCATCGATAAGCTGACCGCACTGGAGAACCGCGCGTGATCCCGTACCCGATAGAGTTATCTATTTAAAATAAGGAGCGTGTTTTTATGACCCCGATGATCGTTGAGCATCCGCTGCTGCAGCACAAGCTGAGCATTCTGCGCAACAAGCAGACCGGCACCAAGGAGTTCCGTGACCTCGTTGGCGAGATCGCAACCCTGCTGTGCTACGAAGCGACCCGTGACCTGCCTCTGGAAGAGGTGGAGATCGAAACGCCCATCACCATGGCAAAGACCAAGGTGCTGGCTGGCCGCAAGCTGGCTCTGGTGCCCATCCTGCGCGCAGGCATGGGTATGCTGGACGGTATGCTGACCCTGCTGCCCGCTGCAAAGGTGGGCTTCATCGGCCTGTACCGCGACGAGGAGACCCTGCAGCCCGTGGAGTACTTCTGCAAGCTGCCGCAGGACATTGCAGAGCGTGACGTTCTGGTTCTGGACCCGATGCTGGCCACCGGCGGCAGCGCCATCGACGCCATCACCCAGATCAAGAAGCATGGCGCAAAGCGCATCAAGTTCATCGGTCTGATCGCCGCTCCGGAAGGCATCAAGGCCCTGCACGAGGCACACCCTGATGTGGATATCTACCTCGGCGCAGAGGACGACCACCTGAACGAGAACGGCTACATCGTTCCCGGTCTGGGTGACGCCGGCGACCGTATCTACGGCACCAAGTAAAAAGCGCGTTTTATCGAAAAATGAAAAGATGCAGCTCACACGGGTGGGCTGCATCTTTTTTGTTGTAATAAAGGAAAACCCTCTCAGTCATCGCTGCGCGATGCCAGCTCCCCCGAAGGGGGAGCTTAGCGCTCTTACAGGAAGGCAACAAAAGCTCCCCCCTTCGGGGGAGCTGTCACCGAAGGTGACTGAGAGGGTTCTGTTCAGATCTCGGCCAGAATGGCGTCGCCCATGGCGGTGCAGCCAAGGCAGGTGCAGCCCTCGCTCATATTGTCGGCGGTGCGCAGGCCCTTGTCCAGCACCTTGTTCACGGCGTTCTCGATGGCGTCGGCTTCCTCGGTCAGGCCGAAGGAGTAGCGCAGCATCATGGCGGCAGACAGGATGCAGGCGGTGGGGTTCACGATGTCCTTGCCCGCAATGTCCGGGGCGGAGCCGTGGATGGGCTCATACAGGCCGCGGGTGCCGTCGCCCAGAGAAGAGGACGGGATCATGCCGATGGAGCCGGTGATCATGGAAGCCTCGTCCGACAGGATGTCGCCGAACATGTTCTCGGTGACGATGACATCGAACTGGGCAGGGTTCTTGACGATCTGCATGGCGCAGTTGTCCACGAACATCTCGCTGTATTCCACGTCCGGGTACTCGGCCTGCAGGCGGTGCATCACGCTGCGCCACAGGCGGCTGGTGTCCAGCACGTTGGCCTTGTCCACGCAGCACAGCTTCTTGCGGCGCTTGCGTGCGGTCTCGAAGCCGATGCGGCCGATGCGCTCGATCTCGTGCTCCGAGTAGGGCATGGAGTCGATGGCCTGCTTCTCGCCGTTGGCGAGGGTGTGGGTCTCGTGATTGCCGAAGTATACGCCGCCGATCAGCTCACGCACGATGATGAAATCGATGCCCTGTGCCACGATCTCGGGCTTCAGGGGGCTGGCAGGAGCCAGCTGGGGCCAGATCTTGGCCGGGCGGTTGTTGGAGTACAGGCCCATGCCTGCACGCAGGCGCAGCAGGCCCTTCTCCGGGCGCTGCTCACCGGGCAGACCCTCCCACTTGGGGCCGCCCACGGCACCCAGCAGGACGCTGTCCGCAGCAAGGCATTTGTCCAGCTCGTGCTGGGGCAGCGGGTCGCCGTACTTGTCAATGGCTTCGCCGCCCATGGCAGCGTCGGTGTAGTGGAAGGTGTGACCGTACTTTTCGGCCACCTTGTCAAGCACACGGATGGTCTGCTTGACGATCTCCGGGCTGGAGCAGTCGCCCCAGATGACAGCAATGTTTTTTTCCATTGGGAAACTCCTTCTATCGGTTTGAACCCTCTCAGCCAATGCCTATGGCATTGCCAGCTCCCCCGAAGGGGGAGCTTTTCAGGCGGGTAAGGTATTGCTTGTTGTTTATCCTGGAAGAAAATACATTCGGGAAGATGCCAAAAAGCTCGCCCTTTGGGAGAGCTGGCGCGAAGCGCCTGAGAGGGTTACTGCTGCTTCGCCTTGATGGACTTCATCAGTCCGCCGGCAGAGATGATCTCCTGAATGAACGGCGGGAAGGGCTCGGCGTGGAACACCTTGCCGTTGGTCTCGTCGGTAATGACGCCGGTGTCAAAGTCCACGCTCACGGTGTCGCCTGCGTTGATGGCGTCCACGGCCTCGGGGCACTCCATGATGGGCAGACCGATATTGATGCTGTTGCGGTAGAAGATGCGGGCAAAGCTCTTGGCAATGACCACCGAGATGCCGGCGGTCTTGATGCACAGCGGTGCGTGCTCACGGGAGGAGCCGCAGCCAAAGTTCCAGCCGCCCACCATGATGTCGCCGTCCTTCACCTTCTTGACGAAGTCCTTGTCGATGTCCTCCATGCAGTGGCTGGCCAGCTCTTTGGCGTCCTGCGTGTTCAGGTGGCGGGCCGGGATGATGACATCGGTATCCACATTGTCCGGGTATTTGAAAACAGAACCTTTTGCGTTCATTGTTGTGCTCCTTTCCGATCAGACCGTGCGGGGGTCGGTGATGTAGCCGGTCAGTGCGCTGGCGGCGGCAGTGGCGGGAGAAGCAAGGTAGACCTCGCTCTTCACATGGCCCATGCGGCCCACAAAGTTGCGGTTGGTGGTGGAAACGCAGCGCTCGCCCTCGGCCAGAATGCCCATGTAGCCGCCGAGACACGGGCCGCAGGTGGGGGTGGACACGATGCAGCCTGCATCGATGAAGGCGGTGGTCCAGCCGCGCAGGATGCATTCCTTGTAAACGGCCATGGTGGCGGGGATAATGATGCCGCGCACGCCCTTGGCGATGTGCTTGCCCTTGAGCACGTTGTAGGCAGCTTCCATGTCCTCCAGACGGCCGTTGGTGCAGCTGCCGATCACCACCTGATCGATCTTGATATCCCTGCCCTCGCTGGCAAGGTGGGTGTTCTCGGGCAGGTGGGGATAGCTGACGGTGGGCTCCAGCTTGTCCAGATCGATCTCGATGGTCTTTTCGTACTCGGCATCCGGGTCAGCGGTGTAGAACACCGGCTCACGCTGGCTGCGGCCCTTGAGGTAGCTGCGGGTCACATCGTCCACCGGGAAGATGCCGTTCTTGGCACCGGCCTCGATGGCCATGTTGCAGATGCACAGGCGGTCGTCCATGGTAAGACCGGCAACGCCCGGGCCGGTGAACTCCATGGACTTGTACAGCGCACCGTCCACACCAATCATGCCGATGATGTGCAGGATCAGGTCTTTGCCGGACACACGGGGGCCGAACTTGCCCTTGAGCACGAACTTGATGGCAGAGGGCACCTTGAACCATGCCATGCCGGTGGCCATACCGGCGGCCATGTCGGTGGAGCCGACGCCGGTGGAGAAGGCACCCAGTGCACCATAGGTGCAGGTGTGGCTGTCCGCACCGATCACGCAGTCGCCTGCAGTCACGATGCCTTTTTCCGGCAGCAGAGCGTGCTCAATGCCCATCTGACCCACATCGTAGAAGTTGAGGATGTCGTACTTGTTGGCGAACTCGCGGCACTGCTTGGACTGGGTGGCGCTCTTGATGTCCTTGTTGGGCACAAAGTGGTCCAGCACGATGGCGATGTGCTGTTTGTCGAACACGGAGTTGAAACCGGCACGCTCGAACTCGTTGATGGCAACGGGGGTGGTGATATCGTTGCCCAGCACGATGTCCAGCTTTGCATTGATGAGCTGGCCTGCCTTGACCTCGGCAAGACCGGCATGTGCGGCAAGAATTTTCTGCGTCAGGGTCATTCCCATGATGGTACTCTCCTTTTATCTCAAAACCCTCTCAGTCAATGCCTTGCGGCATTGCCAGCTCCCCCGAAAGGGGGAGCTTTTTGCATGAGCGGGCAGGTTTTCCTTCTGATTCAAAACTCCCCCTGAGAGGAAAGACTTCCCCCGCTCCGGGGGAAGATGTCACCGCAGATGACAAAAGGGGGAATCTGGCGCAAAGCGCCTGAGAGGGTTCGTTCTTTATTTATTATTGATCGCGCTCACCAGTGCCTTGATGCCGGCCACGATGATATCGGTGTCGGTACCGGCACCCCAGGTGACGGTGTTATCGCCCCAGACAAGGCCGACGTAGGAGGCAGCGCGGGAGGTGGAGCCTTCGTCCAGACTATGCTCGGAGTAGGTCTCGAGGTGGAACTCCATGCCGGTGGCGCTCTGGATGGCGTTTGCCACGGCGTCCAGACGGCCATTGCCCACCGAAGTGACCACCTTGCGCTGACCGTTCAGCTCCAGCGTGACGGTGGCGGTGATGCCGCCCACCTGTGCAAAGTGTGCTTCCAGAACGTTGAGCGGCTTGCAGCGGTTGAGGAAGGCATCCTCGAAGATGTGCAGCACCTCGTTTGCGCTCAGCTCCTTGTGGCTGTGGTCGGAAACGCCCTTGACCTTGTAGCCCAGCGCCTCGCGCATCTTGGGCGGCAGGTTGTAGCCGAAGTTCTGCTCCAGCACAAAGCCGATGCCGCCCTTGCCGCTCTGGCTGTTGATGCGGATGACGTCGGCATCGTAGGTGCGGCCGATGTCGTGGGGGTCCACCGGGATGTAGGGGCAGGTCCAGCGGTGCTCGCCATGCTCCTTGCGGTAGGCCATGCCCTTTGCAATGGCGTCCTGATGGCTGCCGGAGAAGGCGGCGAACACCAGCTGACCGGCGTAGGGGGTGCGCTCGTAAATGTGCATCCGGGTCACCCGCTCGTAGGTAGCGCAGATGTCCGGCATATCAGAGAAGTCCAGCTTGGGGTCTACGCCGTGGCTGTACATGTTCATGGCCAGTGTCACCGCGTCCACGTTGCCGGTGCGCTCGCCGTTGCCGAACAGGCAGCACTCCACCCGCTGTGCACCCGCCAGCACGGCCAGCTCTGCGCAGGCCACGCCGGTGCCGCGGTCGTTGTGGGGATGGGTGGAGATGATGACGCTGTCGCGGTATTTCAGGTGCTTGTCGCAGTACTCGATCTGGTTGGCGTAGACATGCGGCATGCTCATTTCCACGGTGACGGGCAGGTTGATGATCATGGGGCGGTCCGGGGTGGGCTGCATGATATCCAGCACGGCATTGCACACATCCACGGCGTAGTCCACTTCGGTGCCGGTGAAGCTCTCGGGGCTGTACTCGAACAGGAAGTTGCCCTCGTACTCCTGACTGAGCTGCTTGACCAGCTTTGCGCCGTCGGTGGCGATCTGCTTGATCTCCTCCTTGCTCTTGTGGAACACCTGCTCGCGCTGGGCCACAGAGGTGGAATTGTAGAAGTGGATCACCGCCCGGGGAGCGCCCTTGACGGCCTCAAAGGTCTTGCGGATGATGTGGTCGCGGCACTGGGTCAGCACCTGCACGGTGACATCCTCGGGGATCATGTTCTTCTCGATCAGGGTGCGCAGGAACTCGTACTCGGTGTCGCTGGCGGCAGGAAAGCCCACCTCGATCTCTTTGAAACCGATCTTGACCAGCATCTGGAAGAACTCCAGCTTCTCCTCAAGGCTCATGGGCACGATCAGGGCCTGATTGCCGTCGCGCAGGTCCACACTGCACCATGCGGGGGCCTTTTCAATGTGATCCTTCTTTACCCAGCTGTCATAGCCTGCGGGTACCGGATAGTAACCCGGAGCGTACTTGGTTGCGTCCATCATAATGTGCGTCCTCCTGATGTTGTGGTGAGACGAACCCTCTCAGACCGCTTCGCGCCAGATTCCCCCTTTTGTCGCTGCGCGACATCTTCCCCCGGAGCGGGGGAAGTCTTTCCTCAAAGGGGGAGCCCTTGGCAAAACCGAAAACTTTGCCGTACTGCCAAGGCCTCTCACTTTGGGAGAGGTGGCACGGCGTAAGCCGTGACGGAGAGGGCAAGCCTGCTTCCAAAAGGCAGATATACGAAAAGGCTCTCGTCTTTCAAGGCGAAAACCTTGAGAGACGAGAGCCTGTAAATTCAAACTACAGGGCACCCGTGGTACCACTCTCTTTGCTGCGCCTTTGGGCACAGCCACTTTGCACGATCGGCTTTTTACGGCGAATCGCTGCCCGGGTAACGGTGGGCGTCCGTCAGAGCCTACTTGTGTGTTCAGCTCTGCCGCTCAGGGGCCAGTAACCGAAACCCTCTGCACCCGCCTTGCACCACCCGGCGGCTCTCTGTACGCAGAAGAAATTCGTTTTTTCCCCGTCAACGCATTTGTGCTTTTTTCAAAGTGGACTAAGTTTAGCATGATTCGCAGGCAGTGTCAAGCAGTCTGGCTCATTCTCAAAATGAAACAATTTCACAAAAGAAGGGGCAGAATTTTCCAAAATTGTGCACGGGTCGATTCGATGCATTTTACAGTCGATTCATGCCGGAGATCGTCCGGGGGGGGGGTAAGCGTGATATGATACAGACAAAGAAAGAGAGGAGGCACTCATTTTATGAAACGATGGACCCGAAAACTCCTTGCCGGTCTGCTGAGCGTTGGTATGCTGCTGCAGGTGGCAAGTCCCCTCAGCGCACTGGCGGCAGAAGATGTTGGCTCTGATGCATCAGGAGTGACCACTGCGAATGATAAAGTAACCAACTACGGCATCACGGTCACGATGAACAATGATGAAGCCATTGAAGTGACCAGCAATAACTGCGGGAATATTCTCGGCACAGAGTACACGGATGGCAAGCTTGTCTACGATCCGAAGGCCAATACTCTGACCGGTACCGGCAGCTTTGGTGCGCTGGAAATCACTGCCAACGGTGCAACTGTGAATTTGAGCAATGCCGTTGGTGCTACCACTCCAGTTGTGGGTGGTGCTCTGACCATCACCGGTGCACACGATGTGATCGTGACCGCTGCAAAGGATACGGCTGCTGTAGGCGGCAAGCTGACCATCAAGAGCAGCACGGGCAACGTAACCGTGACCGGTAACCGGGATAATCAAAGTTCGTATAACGGCTATGGAACCATCATTGATGGCGATACCGATATTGACTGCTCTGGTGATATTTTACTGAAAAACGAGGGCACCGGCGATGTGATTGGCGACAGCCACGTTGAATTTATTGTAAGAAATGCGCACGATGTGACTGTTTCCAGCAAATGTGATAACTACACTTTTTCTGTCTATGGCAACGCTGATATCACCTGCACCGGTAATGTGCTGATTACGAATGAGAACGCCGCTGCAATTACCGGCTACCTCAAAGTCAACGGTGCAAAGAACGTAAAGGTTACGGGTAGCGATACTCATAGTATCAATGGTGATGCTACTATTAAATGCTCTGGCATCGTGGTGCTGGAAAACAAGGGCACTGGAAGTGCTGTGGGTGGAACCTTGACCTACAAACCGGTTTCTCCTGCCAAAGCTTATGTAGTAAAGGCTGGTACAGATGCGGCAAATGCCGAAAGTGAGGAGCCTATCTGCACAAATGCAGATGGTGAAATCTACTCTGAAACCATCGAAAAGCAATATATCAGCATCACGCCGGACTATGTTCCCACCGACGACACCTCTGCCACCACCGACTCCGCCTCTGACGCAGGCGGCGCGGTTGCAGCCGTTCTGGTGGGCGGCGCAGCAGTCTGGGGCGGTTACGAGATCGCTACCCGGGTGATCCTGCACAACATCCTGCCCGAGGGCGCAGCCATCCCCGCAAACCGCGGCCAGCTGGCACTGCTCGTCTGGAACAATGCCGGACGTCCCGAGCCTGTGAACGAACCTGCCTTTGTGGATATGGACGACGCCGACATGGCAAAGGCCGCACAGTGGTGCGTGGAACAGGGCATCATGGACGCCAAGACCGAAGAAACCTTCAAGCCGGAAGGCTGGACCCCCAAGTTCAAGGTCATTGAGGTCTGGAACAAGGCTTTCCCCAAACAGTAAACCCATGCTAAACCAAAGAGAGCGGCTTCGGCTGCTCTCTTTTTGTATGCAGAGGGAACCTTTGTTAACAAACTGCTAAGTTTTTGGAAAGTTGTGCTCGAACCGCTGTTGCGGGCCCAGCGGCTGTGCTATACTACTTGCATCAAGAACCAAAGGAGGAAGCGTCATGAAAGAAGTCAAACCTTCCAAAAAGCCGCTGGCGATCTATTACGCCATCGTGCTGGCGGTCCTGCTGCTGCTCAACCTTGTGCTGCTGCCGTGGATGAGCGAGCGTCAGGTGGAGGAAGTGGACTACGGTACCTTTATGACCATGACCGAGGAAAAGAACATCGGCCGTGTGGATATCGAATCCAATCAGATCATTTTTACCGATAAAGAGGAAAAGCAGGTCTACAAGACCGGCCTGATGAACGACCCGGAGCTTACCCAGCGCCTGTATGATGCCGGAGCACAGTTTTCCAGCGAGATCGTGGAGCAGGGGTCGCCGATGCTCAATTTCCTGATCTGGTTCCTGCTGCCCATCCTGCTGTTCAGCTTCATCGGCAACCGGATGAACAAAAAGCTGATGGAAAAGGCCGGCGGCGGCCCGGGGGCTATGATGTTCGGCGGCGTGGGCAAATCCAACGCCAAGGTCTATGTGCAGTCCACCCACGGCATCCGCTTTGCGGATGTTGCCGGTGAGGATGAAGCCAAGGAAAACCTGCAGGAGATCGTGGATTATCTGCACGACCCCGGCAAGTACGAGAGCATTGGCGCATCCATGCCCAAGGGCATCCTGCTGGTGGGCCCTCCGGGCACCGGCAAGACCATGCTGGCCAAGGCCGTGGCAGGCGAATCCAACGTGCCCTTCTTCTCCATTTCCGGCTCGGAGTTCGTGGAGATGTTCGTGGGCATGGGCGCATCCAAGGTGCGCGACCTGTTCCGGCAGGCCAAGGAAAAGGCCCCCTGTATCGTGTTCATCGATGAGATCGATGCCATCGGACAGAAGCGCAACAGCGGCAACCTCGGCGGCAACGACGAGCGTGAGCAGACTTTGAACCAGCTGCTCACCGAGATGGACGGCTTTGAGGGCAACACCGGCGTCATCATTCTGGCGGCCACCAACCGCCCGGATTCTCTGGACCCGGCCCTGACCCGTCCCGGACGCTTTGACCGCCGCGTGCCGGTGGAGCTGCCCGACCTCAAGGGCCGCGAAGAGATTTTGAAGGTGCACGCCAAAAAGGTGGCGCTGGCCCCGGGCATCGACTTCAACACCGTGGCCCGCATGGCCTCTGGCGCCTCCGGTGCGGAACTTGCCAACATCGTCAACGAAGCAGCCCTGCGCGCCGTGCGTGCAGGCCGCAAGAGCGTGACTCAGGCCGATCTGGAGGAGAGCATCGAGGTGGTCATTGCAGGCTACCAGAAGAAGAACTCCATCCTGACCGATAAGGAAAAGTGCATCGTGGCCTACCACGAGATCGGCCATGCACTGGTGGCGGCCAAGCAATCCAACTCTGCCCCTGTGCAGAAGATCACCATTATCCCCCGCACTTCCGGCGCACTGGGCTACACCATGCAGGTGGACGAAGGCAACCACTACCTGATGAGCAAGGAAGAGCTGGAAAACAAGATCGCCACCCTTACCGGCGGACGCGCCGCCGAGGAAGTGGTGTTCCGATCCATCACCACCGGTGCCTCCAACGATATCGAGCAGGCCACCAAGCTTGCCCGCGCCATGCTTACCCGCTACGGCATGAGCAAGGACTTTGACATGGTGGCGCTGGAGACCGTGAACAACCAGTATCTGGGCGGCGACACCTCGCTGGCCTGCTCGGCGCAGACCCAGCGCGAGATCGACCAGAAGGTGGTGGAGCTGGTCCGGGCCCAGCACGAAAAGGCCATCCGCATCCTGACCGACAACCGCGCCAAGCTGGACGAGCTGGCACAGTATCTGTACCAGAAGGAGACCATCACCGGCGAGGAGTTCATGGAGATCCTGAACCGGGAACCGGCACAGGCCCAGTGACCCCGGCGGCAGAGCTTCCAAAAAATTTTTATAGCCCGCTGCAATAATCCCGCCGCCGCATCCGTTTATAAGACAGATGCGGCGGTTTTGTATTACACCGCATGGCAGACCATGGTTTTCCACAAAACAAAAATGTGCGGTGCAAAACCGCCGTCAACGGAGGTATTCCAAATGAAACTGAACCATAAATTTGTCCGTACCGTTACCACCACTGCTGCAGTGCTGGGCGCTGCCGCCATGCTGAGCGTGGGTGCATTTGCCGCAGAGGCAGACATCAACGACCCTGTTGCCGCAGGCTATCTGCCCCCGCAGGAGCAGATGGTGCAGGGGGATATCGCCCTGCACAGCGCCGATGTGGCGATCGGCGAAAAGGACCCCACCTACGGCGGCTACGGCGCACCGGAGGGAAACCCCATTCAGGGCAACATCATGCTGATCTCCGGCGATGAGCTGGCCGCTCCGTCCGCAGATGCAGCGGCGAAAAAGAGCGAGGCCCGCTACACCGTCAAGGGCCTGTTCGGCAGGGAAGTGCTGTACACTGCCCGCCAGAAGGACAGCGTGCTGACGCTGGATGTGCCCGCCGGTTCTGCCACCTTCCGCACCACCGTGCAGGACATGCAGACCCTGCTGAACGAGGGTGTGAGCACGCTGGTGGTCCAGACCGAGAAGGGTTCCACCACCCTGAACCTGTCCCTGCTGGTGGAGGGCCAGAAGGGCACCGACCGCGTGGTGCTGCGCCGACTGGGCGAAAACACCTTCCTCACCGTGGGCCTGCGCTGCCGCCGCGACCTGATCGTGGGGCGCTGACCGCTGAGATCAAATGATGAAAGGGCCGCTGCACGCAGGGATGTGCAGCGGCCCTTTTTGCGCTTTTCTGTTAAGTTTTTGAAAATTTGCGCAGATGTCTTTGCAAAGTCTGCCGGGAGATGTTATAGTTAAATTGAAACAGTATGCATTCCCGATAGAAAGGAAAAGACGCCATGGAACACTTTGTGGAGTTTGAGGACGTTTGCAAATACTACCAGACCGGCAGTGTGAAGATCGCCGCCGCAGACCACCTGAATTTCTATGTGGATAAGGGCGAGTTCTGTATCATCGTGGGGCCCTCCGGCGCAGGCAAGACCACCCTGCTGAACATCCTTGGCGGTATGGACAGCTGCGACGAGGGCAACGTCTGGCTGGACGGCCAGAACGTGAGCCACTTTACCGCCAGAGAGCTGACGACCTACCGCCGGTACGATGTGGGCTTTGTGTTCCAGTTCTACAACCTTGTGCAGAACCTGACCGCACTGGAGAATGTGGAGCTGGCCAGCGAGATCTGCCGCGACCCGCTGGACCCCAAAGAGACCCTGCGCAGCGTGGGTCTGGGGGAGCGGCTGAACAACTTCCCGGCCCAGCTTTCCGGCGGCGAGCAGCAGCGGGTGTCCATTGCCCGCGCACTGGCTAAGAACCCCAAGCTGCTGCTCTGCGACGAGCCCACCGGTGCACTGGACTACAAGACCGGCAAGCAGGTGCTGGCCCTTTTGCAGGATACCTGCCGCCGCACCGGCCGCACGGTGATCGTCATTACCCACAACACCGCCCTGACGGCGATGGCAGACCGCATCATTCAGGTGCGCAGCGGTAAGATCGTCTCCAATCAGGTCAACGAGCACCCTGTGCCGGTGCAGGAGATTGAGTGGTGAGAGCTGTGCTGAAAAGTTATCGTAAAAACATCCTGCGGGAAATGAAGGACAACCTGAGCCGCATGGTCTCGCTGTTCGGCATCGTGGCGCTGGGCGTCATGATGCTGACCGGCCTGATGAGTTTTGCGCCCAGCATGCGCATCGCCGGGCAGAAATACTACGTGCAGCAGAACGTGTTCGACCTGCGGGTGCTGTCCACACTGGGCCTTTCGGAGGACGATATCACCGCCATTGCCGCCGTGGACGGCGTGGAGGCTGTGCAGCCGGTGAAATATCAGGATGTGGAGGCCCAGTGGCAGGGCCAGAGCGAGACGGCGGTGGTGCGCCTGCAGCAGCTGCCCGCCGACCCCGGGGCCGACACGGCAGAAAATATGAACCGTCTGGTGCTGCTGTCGGGCCGGATGCCTGAGGCCCCGGATGAGTGCGTGGTGCATGTGATGGGCTACGGCGACCCGGTGGAGCCGGGCACGGTGCTCACCCTGCCGGAGGACACCGAACATGTGAGCCGGAAGCAGTTCACGGTAGTGGGCACCGTGCAGGACCCGCAGCATTTTTCCACGGACAAGGAGAGCAGCACCGCCGGTGACGGCCAGCTGGATGATATCGTATTCCTGCCGGAAGGCAGCCTGACCATGGATTATTATACGGCGTGCTATCTCAAGGTGAAAAATGCCGACCTGTATGATAATTACTCGGACGAGTATCAGGCGACAGTGGATGACACAGCTGCAAGGGTAAAGGCCATCAGCGGTACACAGTGCACGGCCCGGCGGGCGGAGCTGATCGAGGACGCCAGTGCAGAGCTGGCCGACGCCCGGGCCGAGTACAACGACAAAAAAGCCGAAGCAGACCGTCAGTTTGCGGAGGCAGAGCAGCAGCTGGCCGATGCACAGGCGCAGCTGGACAGCGCCAAAGCCCAGCTGGACGCGGGCGAAGCGGAGCTTGCCGCCAGCAAAAAGGCCCTGCCGGATACCATGCAGGGTGGAGCGGACGAGCTGGTGAGCGGCGAGCAGCAGCTGCTGGAATTTGAGGATCAGCTGCAGCAGATCGAGATGCTGGTAAACCTGAAAAAGGTGGCCGACCCGCTGCTGGGCTATGCAGAAACGGCTCTGCACAACGCGCAGAAGGCGCTGGACGAGGCCGAGCCCGCCGACGAGGAATACACCGACCTGCGGGATGCCCTGCAGAAGGCGCAGGATGCTTACGACAACATCAGCGGCCAGCTGAACGGCTATCAGGCCCAGCTGGACGAGGGCAAGCGCCAGATGTATGCACAGGGGCTGATCTCTTCGCCCAGCCTTTCCAACGAGCAGCTGGTGACCGAAGCCAAAGCCGCGCTGCGCCAGATGAAGGTAAAGCTTCTGCAGGGGCAGCTGCAGCTGACCACCGGCACGGCCACAGCCTACACCCAGTTCGATGCGGCGCGCACCCGGCTGGACGAGGGCTGGCAGGAATACAGGGACGGCGTGCAGCAGCTGGCCGATTCCCGCGCGGAGTACGAGAGCAGGAAGGCCGAAGCCGAACAGCAGCTGGCCGACGGCCTTGCCCAGCTGAACGACGCCGAGGAGCAGGTGAGCCAGATCAAGAGCGGCGAGTGGTATGTGCTGGACCGCGGCTCCACCATGAGCTTTGTCACCTTTGAGCAGTATGCCGACCGCATGGACGCCATTGCACGGGTGTTCCCGGTGTTCTTCTTCCTGGTGGCGGCACTGGTGGCCACCACTACCATGACCCGCATGGTGGATGAGAACCGTCTGCAGCTGGGCACCCTGAAAGCGCTGGGCTACTCCAACGCAAAAATCGCAGGCAAGTACCTGTTCTATGCCCTCAGCGCCAGCGTGCTGGGCAGCATCGTGGGCATGGTCATCGGTTTTGTGGTGTTCCCGCTCATCATCTGGTACGCCTACCAGATGATCTTCAGCATGTCCACCTTCACGCTGCACTTTTACCCCGGCATGGCGGCAGCCAGCGTGGCCATCAGCGCGGCCGTCATCGGCTTTGCCACATGGAGCGCCTGCCGCGCCAGCCTGAAGGAAAAGACCGCAGCTCTGCTGCTGCCCCGGGCACCTGTGGCGGGCAAGCGCATCTTTTTGGAGTACATCACCCCGCTGTGGCAGCATATGAGTTTCTCCCAAAAGACCACAGCCCGCAACCTGTTCCGCTACAAAAAGCGCTTTTTCATGACGGTGCTGGGCGTGGCGGGCTGCACAGCGCTGCTGCTGATCGGCTTTGGCATTCAGGATTCCATCCTGCCCATCGTGGACAAGCAGTCTGAGCAGCTGACCCACAACGATATGACCATCGTCCTCAGCGACGAAAAGGCGCTGACCATGGAGCAGGGCCTTGCCAGCACGCTGGACAGCAGCAGTGCGGTCCGCAGCTGGGGCGCGTTCTACACAAAGTCCACCACCCTTTATAATGAAGAGGGCGGGAGCGCCGACGTCAGCATCGTGGGCGCGGAGGACGATGCCCGGATGACCGAATACTTCACCTTCCGCACCCGGGTGGGCCACGATCCCATTCCCTTTGAAGAGAACAGCGTGATCCTGACCGAAAAAACGGCCCTGAATCTGGGGCTGAGCGTGGGCGATACGTTCTACGTGGAGGCTGCAGACGGGAGCCGTGTGCCGCTGACCCTGACTGGCATTGCCGAGAACTACATGTTCACCCGGCTGTATCTGTCCGGTGCACAGCTGGAGAGCCTGCTGGGCGGCACACCGGAGTGGAATACCGTGTACGGCCTGACCGGCTGTGCCACCGAGGCAGAGTACAACGCCCTGCGCACAAAGCTGCTGGGCTGCAACTACGTCAGCAGCGTCAGTTTCACCGAGGACACCACCTCCATGTTCGGCAGCCTGATCGGCAGCCTGAACTACGTGGTGGTGCTGATCATCGTGTGCGCGGCGGCACTGGCGGCGGTGGTGCTGTACAACCTGATCAGCGTCAACCTTGCCGAGCGCAAAAAGGAGCTTGCCACCATCAAGGTGCTGGGCTTCTATGACAAAGAAGTGTACCGTTACATCTTCCGCGAGATCGAGCTTTTGTCCCTCATCGGCTCCGGTGTGGGTCTGCTGCTGGGCGTGCCGCTGCACCGGTTCATCATCCTGACCGTGGAAATGGATCAGCTGATGTTCATTCGCACCATTGCACCCCGCAGCTATCTGCTGGCAGTGGCGCTGACCATGCTGTTCACCGTTGTGGTCTGCTTTGCCATGCGGCGGCATGTGCGGCATATCAGCATGGTGGAGAGCATGAAGGCACCGGAGTAATTGTTCACTCCTGCAGCGCGGCAAAGAACCGGTAAATTCAAAAAAGCTTCATATAAACAACATGTTTTCGCAGAAATTATCTGGTATCCTGATATCACCGGACAGGCAGAGCCGCAACTGCCTGAATGGGTAACATGATTCCTCCTTTACAAACCAAATACCGCAAAAAATACCGCGCCCCGTCTGTTCCGCAGCAGACAGGGCGCGGCGTTTTGTTATGGGCGAAAAGTACAGCGCGGGCTGCCGCTCAGACCGTCAGCCCTGCAGCCTCTTCCGCGATGGCATCGGCCTGCGTCCGGGTGAGCACCCGGCACTTGACCATCCGCTTGAGCACGGTCTGGGTGCGCTTGAGGGCTAGCTCCGGGCTGCTGGCGTAGAGCGAGGGCGCGTTGGGCAGGCCCGCCAGAAACACGGCTTCGGCATCGGTCAGCTGGGCGGGTTCCTTGCCAAAGTACCCCTCGGCGGCCTGCGTGATGCCGTAGCAGCCGTTTCCAAAATAGATGGTGTTGGCGTACATCTCAAAGATCTGCTGCTTGGAGTAGGCCTTTTCCAGATCGAACGCGGCCAGCATTTCGGCGGCCTTGCGGGCCAGATGCTTGTCCTGCGTGAACAGCTCGTTCTTGGCAAGCTGCTGGGTCAGGGTGCTGCCGCCCTCGGCCAGAGAGTGGGTGCGCAGATCGGCCAGCAGAGCGCGGGCAATGGCCCCCGGGTCGATGCCCTTGTGGGTCATAAAGTGCTCGTCCTCGGTGCAGATGACCGCATTGATATAGGTCTGCGGCAGCGCATCGTAGGAAGTATAGCTTCCGCGGGCACGGATGGTGTCGTACATGGAAGCCACCGGGTAACTGCTGGCGGCACTGCGGTACAGCTGCCTGCCCTGATAAAAGAACCAGCCGCCTGCCAGCAGTCCGCCGAGCAGCAGAATGCACAGGAAGGTGAGCAGGCTCTGTGTTACAAAACGCAAGAAACGATGAAGCATCGAAAAACTCCTTTGATGATAAAAAAGAACGCTACCATAATAAACGATTTGCCGGCCTTTTGCAAGAACAGTTCCAGTATAGCAGCAAATTTTTAAGGTTTTATCAAGGAATGGAAAAAGTTCTCCGAAGGAACGAAAAAGTATGACTCCTGTTGCAACTGCACAAGGCCCTGCCGCAAATGCGGGCTGCGCATCGTGCAGAAAACTCAATTTGCAAAAAATTGGAATTAACCTATTGACAAACTAGGTAAGAGGGGATATAATGCAGACAACAAATCCACAAGCCTGATGGGAAATTGAAAGACCGGCTTGTAGAGGAGTGGGAAAGAGTTTTACGGGAAAGGAGGGCACGGATATGAAGCTGATTTGGAACGACCTGCTGCATGCAAACTTCCGCTGTGGGCGAATGTGCGGTGACCGGGCAGAACATCTGGCTGTGAACGGTACGATGCCCTCTTGCTGTGCACGAATGTGTGCCCGAATGTGACATGGGACAGTTTTACAGCTGAATTGTGATTGCCCGGTGCGCTTTTGTATCACGCATCGGGATTTTTTGTATCAGGAAATTATACTAAAAGTACAAATAGAGAGGTAAAATACAATGTCTAACTATAAATTTGAGACCCTGCAGCTTCACGTTGGCCAGGAGCAGGCCGATCCCGCAACCGATTCCCGCGCAGTGCCCATCTATCAGACCACTTCCTATGTGTTCCGCAACAGCCAGCACGCAGCAGACCGCTTTGGTCTGGCAGACGCAGGCAACATCTATGGCCGCCTGACCAACTCCACGCAGGACGTGTTCGAGAAGCGCATCGCTGCTCTGGAGGGCGGCGTGGCTGCTCTGGCAACCGCCTCCGGTGCCGCTGCCATCACCTACACCATCGAGGCACTGGCACAGGCCGGTGACCACATCGTGGCCCAGAAGACCATCTACGGCGGCAGCTACAACCTGCTGGAGCACACCCTGACCCAGTTCGGCGTCACCACCACTTTTGTGAACGCACACGATCTGGCCGAGGTGGAGAACGCCATCCAGCCCAACACCAAGGCGATCTATCTGGAAACTCTGGGCAACCCCAACAGTGATATCCCCGATATCGACGCCATTTCTGCCATCGCGCACAAGCACGGCCTGCCGCTGGTCATCGATAACACCTTCGGCACCCCGTACCTGATCCGTCCCATCGAGCACGGCGCAGATATCGTTGTTCATTCCGCCACCAAGTTCATCGGCGGCCACGGCACCACGCTGGGCGGCATCATCGTGGACAGCGGCAAGTTCGACTGGAAGGCAAGCGGCAAGTTCGGCAACATCGCCGATCCCAACCCCAGCTACCACGGCGTCTCCTTTGCCGATGCAGCAGGCCCCGCAGCCTTTGTCACCTACATCCGTGCGATCCTGCTGCGTGATACCGGTGCCACCATTTCTCCGTTCAACGCCTTCCTGCTGCTGCAGGGCACCGAGACCCTGAGCCTGCGCATTGAGCGCCATGTGGAGAACACCAAGAAGGTGGTCGAGTTTCTGGCAAACCATCCGCAGGTGGAGAAGGTCAACCACCCCTCCCTGCCGGATCACCCGGATCACGCCCTGTACCAGAAGTACTTCCCCAATGGCGGTGCTTCCATCTTTACCTTCAACATCAAGGGCGGCCGCGAGGAAGCATTCAAGTTCATCGATAACCTGAAGATCTTCTCTCTGCTGGCAAACGTTGCGGATGTGAAGAGCCTTGTCATCCACCCGGCTTCCACCACCCACAGCCAGCTGAACGATCAGGAGCTGGCCGAGCAGCAGATCTACCAGAACACCATCCGCCTGTCCATCGGCACCGAGCACATCGATGATATCATTGCCGATCTGGAGGCAGGCTTCGCAGCTGTCCGCGGTGAGTAAATCGCTTTCCCCTGAGCGTCTCCGACAGAGTGTGTATGTGCCTTGTCTTTCTTTTCTCTCCTTGTCTGATGGAAACATTCTCTGTATCCTAGGGCGTATCTGACACCTTAAACAGTTCCTGAACACAGCAAAAGGGCCCCTGCCAACCGGCGGGGGCCCTTTTGCGGTCAGATGTGCTTTAACCTTTGACACCGCCCAGCGCCACACCGCGGACGATGAACTTGGAGAGCAGCAGGTAGACGATGATCACCGGCAGGATGGCGATGGCCACCATCATGTACACCTTGCCCATATCGAACTTGAGGAAGTCTGCGCTGCGCAGCTGTGCAATGAGGATGGGCAGGGTCTTTTTGTCGGCGCTGTCCAGCACCAGAGCAGGAATGAAGTAGTTGTTCCAGCTGGCCACGAAGGAGAAGATGGCCTGCACCGCCAGAGCAGGCTTCATGATGGGCAGCACGATCTTATTAAAGGTATAGAACTCGCCTGCGCCGTCGATGCGGGCGGCCTCCACGATCTCCATGGGCAGGGAAGCGTCCAGATACTGCTTCATAAAGAAGAACACCGTGGGCGCTGCGATGCTGGGCAGGATCAGCGGGACAAAGCTGTTTTTCAGGCCCATTTTGGTGATGAGCTGCAAAAAGCCCAGAGCCGACACCTGCGTGGGCATGGTCATGATGAGCAGGATGATGGCAAAGGCGGCTTTTTTGAACCGGAAATTGTAGGCGTAGATGCCGTAAGCCGTCAGGGCCGAGAAATACACGCTGAGGGCTGCCGAGCAGGCCGAGACGATCAGGCTGTTGCGGATGCCGGTGCCCACCGGGATGTTGGCGTCCGCCAGCACGTTCCGGAAGTTGGTGACGAGGGACATGCCCGGCAGCAGCGAGAAGCCCTTCTGGATCTCAAAATGGGTGCGGGTGGAGTTGATCACCAGCACATAGAAGAAGAACAGACACAGAAAACTGATGAGCACCAGCACCAGATAGCACCAGGCGCGGCGTGCCGCCAGAGTTGCTTTTTCAGACTGCGTTTTCGGAGTGCGTGCCATATTCACTTGCCCCCTTTAGCTGCGGCCTTCCGGGCAGCTTTCAATTCCCTGCGCTGGGCTTTGGTCAGACCGTCATCCTCCCGGGTGAGGGAGAAGTAGACCACCACGCACAGCACCGCACAAACGAGGAACAGCACCACCGAGACAGCACCGGCCATGCCGTAGTTCTTGCTGAACAGGTGGTTGTTCAGGTACATGATCATGGTGGTGGAGGTGCGGTCCGGCCCGCCCTTGCCGTTGGTGAGGATCTGCGGCACATCGAACATCTGCAGACCGCCGATCATGGAGGTGATCATCACGTAGACCAGAATGGGCCGGATGAGCGGAATGGTGATCTTCCAGAACATCTGGTTCGGGGTGCAGCCGTCCAGCTCTGCAGCCTCGTACAGGGTGGGGTCCACGCCCATGATGGCTGCCATGAGCATGATGGTGGTGTTGCCAAACCACATGAGGAAATTCATCAGGCCGATGAGTCCCCGGTTGCCCCACACGGTGTTCAAAAAGCTGATGGGAGTCTTGATCCAGCCCATGCTCAGCAGCACGGCGTTCACCGGACCGTTGTCCGAGAACAGCGCAAAGAACAGCATGGCAAAGGCCGACGCCATGATCAGGTTGGGCATGTAGATGACCGTTTTGAAGAAGGTCTGGCCCTTCAGCTTCAGGCGCAGGTCGGTGAACCATGCCGCCAGCAGCAGCGAAACGGCGATCTGCGGGATAAAGCCGATGATCCACAGGATCAGCGTGTTGCTGAAATACTTGGGCAGGTCGGTGGCGAACAGGGTGATGTAGTTTTTCAGGCCCACAAAGCTGGGGCCGATGATCTTCAGGCCGCTGCGGTAATATTCAAAAAAGCTGTAGTAGATGGTGGATGCCAGAGGGATCAGCTGGAATACCGCGAAGATGATAAAGAACGGCGCAATGAAGATGTAGCCCCATTTCGCGTAGCTGATCGACCCTTTCTTTTTCTTTTCTCCCATAGGATCGCCTCCTGTTATCTGTAGAAAAGCAAAGAGGGCGGGCGAGATATGCCGCCCGCCCTCTGTATTTACTTTTCCGTGTCAGCGAATTGGGTCATGCCGCGATCATGCGGGCCAGACCACGTCGGTCAGCTCGGGGTACTTCTCCTTGATGGCGGTCTCGAAGTTTGCCTTTGCGGTATCCTCGTCCACGTTGCCGGTGAAGTAGTCTTTGAATGCGGTCTGGAAGCTCTCGTTCAGGCCCTGATCGTAGGGGCCTGCGTTGGACATATCGATCTTCTTTGCAGCCTCGGCAAACAGGGCGATATGGTTCTGGCCGCCAAGGAATGCAGAGCTGTAATCGCTGCCGGCGATCTCTTCCATGGCCTTCTCGTTGTTGGTGTAGTCCTGCGTATCCAGCGTGATCTGCTTCATGATGGCTTCATCGCAGGTCAGCTTCTGCATCACATCCCGGATGATCTCGATGTTGTCGCTTCCGGCTGCGCCGCAGATCCAGGTGCCACCCCAGTAGTAGGGCTGAGGGCCTTCGCACACGGCGTAGTCGCCGTAGATACCGTTGCCCACTTCCTCCTTGCCGCCTTCGGCCACAGGGGTCTCCAGCGAGTTGCCCAGCAGGGTGAAGTTGATGCCCCATGTGGAGTAGAAGAAGCCGAACACCTTGCCGGTGGGGCCCTGATCAGCCGCCCACTGGCTGTCCCACAGGCTGGACTTGTTGTTGTAGCCCTTGTCGGTGTATTCCTTGGTCTGCTCCACCCACTTCATGATGTTCTCGTCCACGGTGACGGTGGTGCCGTCCACCCACGGAGCGGCCACGTTGTTGGAGAAGGTGCGGTATGCATCGTCAAAGCCGGACAGCATCTTGTAGCCCTTGGCAGAGGCCTGTGCCGCCACATCGTTGAATTTATCCCAGTCGGACAGGTGTGCCTGCACCTCGGTGGGGTCGTCAGTGCCCAGAACATCCTTGGCGATGCTGCGGCGGTATGCGAACAGGCCGGGCGTTGCCTGCCATGTGGTGCCGCGCTGGCTGCCGTCCACTGTAACGATGTCCTTGGTATACTGGTACTGACCGGCAAGATCGGAATCGGTCAGGCCGATGTCGGCCTTCACATCCAGAACGTAGTCAGAATCTACATACTTCAGCGCGTAGTCGGCCTCGATCAGGAAAATATCGATCTTGTCATCGTCGGCGGCGCTGTCCTGACTCAGCAGTGCTTCGTCCAGCTTGTTCTGATAGTTGTTGTTCTCGTTGGCGTTGATGGTCCACTTGACGGTGGTGCCGTCCTTCAGGGTGGTGGTGGACTTGTCCGCTGCGATCTCGGAAACTTCCGGATAGTAGTCGTTGAAGCGGCTCTGGAACTCGTCGTTCCAGCACCAGATGTTCAGCACCTTGCCGGCGGCAGAGGTGCCGGAAGCGGCTGCGCTGGATGCGGGAGCGGAAGAAGCGGTGCTGGTGGAAGCGGAGGAACCGCCGCAGGCAGCCAGAGCTGCACCAATGGTCACTGCGCCGGATGCGAGCAGGAAATTACGACGAGAGATCTTTTTCATAAGGGTAAACCTCCTTCATGGTTTTCCATTATCTGCAAAAAGCTTTCTTCTCAAAAAAGGCTCCACGAACCAGAACCTTGGGAGACGGATCAGAGGCTGCGGACCGACCCGCCGTCCAGCAGCTTGCCGGAAACGCGGATCTGTTCGGGCAGGGTCACACGGGGGTGCTCGATGAACTCGATGAGCTTGTCGGCGGCGGTGCGGCCCAGCGCGGTGGTGTTCTGCCGGTAGGTCACCAGCTGGGGCTTGACCACCCGGGAAAGGTAGATGCCGTCGTAGCCCATCACCGAGATGTCCTCGGGGATCGAAAGGCCCGCTTCGCTGATGGCGTTGTAGCCGCCCAGCGCGGAGAAATCGTCCGGGAAGATGATGCAGGTGGGCCGCTGCGGCAGTGCCAGCAGGGCCGTGGTCTCGGCGGCACAGCGGTCAGCGTCGTGGTAGATGCCCTCCCGCACATATTCCTCCGGAACCTTCAGGCCCAGCTCTTCGCTGGCCTGATAGAAGCCCGCCAGACGGTTCTCGGTGACGGCGGTCTTTTCGCCATGGATAAAGGCGATGCGGCGGTGGCCGCAGGCCCATGCCTGCCGCACCAGCGCTTTCAGGCCGGAAACATTGTCCGAGAGGATGGCCATGCGGTTGTTGAACACATGGTCGATGGTGACGACAGGCACCTCGCTGTTCACCAGCTCCACCACCTGCGGGTCGTAGAAGTTCACGCAGGCGATCACCACGCCGTCCACATTGCGGTAGCGGCAGTGCTCCAGATAGCTCATGCTCCGGCCGCTGATGTTGTGGTTGATGAAGGTGATGTCGTAGCCGTGCTTTTCCGCTTCCACCTTGAAGCTGTCCAGCACGGCAGAAAAATATTCGTGGGTCAGGCCGCTCTGCCGTTCGTCCACAAACAGAACGCCCAGATTGTAGGTGCGGTTGGTCTTGAGGGAACGGGCGGCGGCGTTGGGCAGGTAGCCCATGCGGTGCGCAGCGGCCCGCACCCGCTCCCGGGTGGCGGCCGAGATGTCCGGCTGGTTGTTCAGCGCTTTGCTGACCGTTGCCACCGATACACCGCATTCCTTGGCCAGATCTTTCAGGGACGGCATTACGCTGCTGCCTCCTTCAGGAAATATTGTGCGGGGATGTTCTCTGTCGATTACTTAATCGTTTTCGCAATTTCATGATAGCGCATTGTGCATTAAAAATCAAGCGTATAAGAAAAACTTTCATTGCTTTTCATGAAAGTTTGGCGTTCTGTCCGTTTTCGGAGAAGCGGAATTGTGCATTCCGGATGGATTTCGTTACATTTCGATGAAAATTGAAAATATTTTCGCTGCGAGTTTCGCTGCCGATATTATTACTTCTAAATGGGGCCCGGACAGTTTCGTTTCCCGCCGGCACCGGGAAGAACGGCAGCGGAACTGCGCAAGAAAGATGAAGATACGCGGGTTTGTGAACGCTGTTTCCGGAAATTTTTTTGCGGGACCCCTTGCTTTTTTGCGCGGCTTCGGCTATGCTAAAGGCGAAGAGAATGCTTCTGCCTGAATTCTTAATCGTTTTCGCAAAACGATGCAGCCGGCTGTCCCGGCCGCTGATAAGGAGGAAGCATTTATGAGATTCGGCCATTTTGATGACGCACGCAGGGAATATGTCATCACCACCCCGCAGACCCCGCTGCCGTGGATCAACTACCTTGGCAGTGAAGACTTTTTCAGTCTGGTCTCCAACACGGCGGGCGGCTACAGCTTTTACCGGGACGCCCGGCTGCGCCGCCTGACCCGCTACCGCTACAACAGCTCTCCGCTGGACATGGACGGCCACCACATCTACATCAAGGATGGCGGTACGGTCTGGAACCCCGGCTGGCAGCCCACCAAGACGCCGCTGGACCGTTACAGCTGCCGCCACGGGTTGGGCTACACCATTCTGGAGGGCGAAAAAGACGGCATCTGCGCCGCGCAGGAGCTGTTCGTGCCCAAGGGCGATGCCTGTGAGCTGGACCGCCTGACCCTGACCAACCGCAGCGATCGTCCCCGGGAACTGGACGTGTTCAGCTATGTGGAGTTCTGCCTGTGGGACGCCGTGGACGACAGCACCAACTTCCAGCGCAACTTCTCCACCGGCGAGGTGGAGGTGGAGCCGTGTGCCATCTACCACAAGACCGAGTACCGGGAGCGCCGCGACCACTACGCGGTGTTCTGGTCCAACACCCCGGTCACCAGCTTTGACACCGCCCGGGATGCTTTTTGCGGCGTGTATGGCGGCCCGGCAGACCCGCAGGCCGTCCGTGCCGGGCACTGCAGCGGCAGCATCGCCCACGGCTGGGCACCGGTGGGTGCGCTGCATATCCATGTCACCCTTGCCCCCGGGGAGGAAAAGAAGATCCTCTTCGGTCTGGGCTACATCGAGAACCCGCAGGAGAAAAAGTTCACCGCCCCCGGCGTCATCAATAAGACCCGCGCCCACGCCATGATGGCCCGCTACGCCGACGATGCACAGGTGGATGCTGCCCGCGCCGCGCTGGCCGACCACTGGGAGAGCCTGCTGTCCGGCTACCAGCTGCAGTCCGGCGAGGAAAAGCTGGACCGCATGGTGAACCTCTGGCATCAGTACCAGTGCATGGTCACCTTCAACATGAGCCGCTCTGCCAGCTACTACGAGAGCGGCACCGGCCGCGGCATGGGCTTCCGGGACAGCTGTCAGGACCTGCTGGGCTTTGTGCACATCGTCCCCGCCCGGGCGCGGGAGCGCATTCTGGACATTGCTGCCACCCAGTTCGAGGACGGCAGCGCCTACCACCAGTATCAGCCCCTGACCAAAAAGGGCAACCGGGATGTGGGCACCGGCTTCAACGACGACCCGCTGTGGCTCATTGCCGCCACCGCCGCCTATCTGCGGGAGACGGGCGACTGGTCCATTCTGGAAGAACAGGTGGCCTTTGAGAACGACGAGCGCAAGGCACAGCCGCTTATGGAGCACCTGCGCCGCAGCTTCCGCTTTACCTGCACCCATCTTGGCCCCCACGGCCTGCCGCTCATTGGCCGCGCGGACTGGAACGACTGCCTGAACCTGAACTGCTTCTCGGAGCACCCGGGCGAGAGCTTCCAGATCACCGGTCCCAGCGGGGGCCCGGTGGCCGAGAGCGTATTCATTGCGGGCATGTTCGTCAAGTACGGGCGCGAGTATGCAGAGCTGTGCGACCGCCTGCAGCTTGCCGATGAGGCCGCAGCTGCCCGCCGGAGCATCGACGCCGTGGAGCAGGCGGCCCTGACCGCAGGCTGGGACGGCGCATGGTTCCGGCGCGCCTACGATGCTTTCGGCAACCCCGTGGGCAGCAGGGAGTGCACCGAGGGACAGATCTTCATTGAGCCGCAGGGCATGTGCGTCATGGCAGGCATCGGCAGGGAGACCGGGCAGGCCGCGCAGGCGCTCCGGAGCGTGGAGGAGCGGCTGGACACCCCATACGGCGTGGTGCTGCACCAGCCCGCCTACACCAGCTACCAGCTGAATCTGGGCGAAATTTCCAGCTACCCGCCGGGATACAAGGAGAACGCAGGCATCTTCTGCCACAACAATCCGTGGATCAGCTGTGCCGAAACCATGCTGGGCCACGGCGACCGGGCCTTTGAGGTGTACCGCAAGACCTGTCCGGCCTACATCGAGGATATTTCCGAGATCCACCGCACCGAACCCTACGTCTACAGCCAGATGGTGGCGGGCAGGGATGCGCCCACCTTCGGCGAGGCGAAAAACAGCTGGCTGACCGGCACGGCCGCATGGACTTTCGTCAATGTGAGCCAGTACATTCTGGGCATTCAGCCCACGCTGGACGGCCTGCGGGTAGACCCCTGCATCCCCCACACCCTGACCGACTACACTGTTACCCGCCGCTACCGGGGCGCAGTGTATCACATTGCAGTGGACAACACCGCCGCCGTGCAGCACGGTGTGCAGAGCATCACGGTGGACGGCAAAGCTCTTGCGGGCAATGTGCTGCCGCTGGCTGCTGCCGGGACCACGGTGCAGGTACGGGTGACCATGGGTTAAACCGACTTTCTCTGCTTTTTCATAATATTCTCCTCATAGCCAGACCCGCTGCGCAGACCCCTGCACGGCGGGTTTGGCTTATAAAAAAGAGCGCTCTCCAACAACATAACGATCAAAAATGCGCTCTGCATTCGCTTTGCGCATAGATAGCGGAAAAAATTTTTATAGATATAGAGCAGAGAGGAGTCGTATTGATAAAATAGCGCTTTCAGACTGCAAATGCTGTTTCCCTCTGCGACCCCACTTGTGAAAATAGCGTTTGGAGCACTCCGCAGAGTGCGACAAACGTGAAATTAAAATAACAATTCCGCTGAATATGGCCAGAGCACACGCGGCGGCCATTCCAAATCGTCGCCTCTCCCTCTTGCAATTTTGGTGCAAAGGGTGTAGAATACAGTCACAATCAAATACAGGGGAGCTCGTGACAGCGGGCTGAGAGGAAGTACCCGAACTTCGACCCTTTTACCTGATGCGGATAATGCCGCCGTAGGAAGTCATCCATATGATTTTTTGCAGGAGGCCCCGCAGAAGGGGGTCTCCTGTTTTTTGTTGTAGCTTATTTTACTGTTCTGAGGAGGATGCCTTGTACCTTTCTGCGGGGGGACTGCCGCAGCGGACTGAGGGGGAGCGCCCTGAGTGCCGTGAATCGTCAGCGATGGGAAGCCGTGTTCCGGCGTGAGAGGAGACCAGAAAGTCTCGACCGCTTGTAGATCTTGCCTGTGCCGTCCGGTACGGGCTGTTTGCGGGGGCGCTGTACGGTTTTGCTGCTCCCGTAGGAGAAAGGAGCCTTGCCTTATGAAAAATCTTTCTGTGAAAAAGCTGGCGCTGGCCGGTATGCTGTGTGCTTTGTGCGTGGTGGGCAGCGTGTTCAGCTTCCCCATGTTCGGCAGCAAATGTGCACCCATCCAGCACATGGTCAACGTGACCTGCGCCGTGCTGCTTGGCCCGTGGTGGGGCGTGGGCGTGGCCTTTGTGGCCTCCCTGCTGCGCAACCTGCTGGGTCTGGGCAGCCTGATGGCCTTCCCCGGCAGCATGTTCGGTGCCCTGCTGTGCGGTCTTGTTTACGCTAAGACCAAGAACATCTTTGCCACCATGGTGGGCGAGGTGTTCGGTACCAGCATTCTGGGCGGTCTGTGCGCCTACCCGGTGGCCATCTTCCTGATGGGCAAGAGCGCCGGTGATATCGCGTTCTATGCCTACATCGTGCCCTTCCTCATCTCCACTGCCGTGGGTTCCATCATTGCAGGCGTGCTGGTGTACAGCCTGCAGCGCTCCGGCGCACTGCGCTCCATGCAGAACAGTCTTTCCTGACGGAGGTGCACCCGAATGTTCAAAACAGAATTCGAGAACCTGCGCCGTACCTGCCCGCTCATCCATAACATTACCAACTACGTCACCGTGAACGACTGCGCCAACATGGTGCTGGCCTGCAGTGCTTCGCCCATCATGGCCGACGATGCCGCCGAGGTGGAGGACATCACCACCATCTGCGGCGGACTGAACATCAACATCGGCACCCTGAACAGCCGCACCATCACCAGCATGCTGCTGGCGGGCAAAAAGGCCAACCAGCTGGGCCATCCTGTGGTGCTGGACCCGGTGGGTGCGGGTGCATCCCGCCTGCGCACCGATACGGCCTACCGTCTGCTCCGGGACGTGAAATTCGCGGTGATCCGCGGCAATATCTCGGAGATCAAAACGCTGGCCTCCGGCGCGGGCACCACCAAGGGTGTGGATGCCGATGTGGCCGATAAAGTCACAGAGGAAAATCTGGATTCTGCCGTGGCCTTTGCCAAAAAGTTTGCGGCTCAGACCGGTGCCGTCATTGCCATCACCGGTGCCATCGACATCGTGGCCGATGCGCAAAAAGCCTATGTCATCCGCAACGGCAACCCCATGATGAGCAGCATCACCGGCACCGGATGCCAGCTCTCGGCCCTGACGGCGGCTTTTGTTACCGCCAACCCCGGCCATCCGCTGGAAGCCGCCGCAGCCGCAGTGTGCGCCATGGGCCTTGCGGGCGAGATCGCCCACAAGCGGCTCACTCCGCAGGACGGCAACGCCACCTACCGCAGCTACATCATCGATGCCATTTACAATATGACCCCGGAACAGCTGGAAGAAGGAGCAAATTATGAAGTGCGATAAGCAGAACATGCTTCTGTATGCCGTCACCGACCGCGCATGGGTGGGCAAACAGTCCCTCTATGAGCAGGTGGAAAGCGCCCTGAAGGGCGGTGTCACCTGTGTGCAGCTGCGTGAAAAAGAGCTGGACGACGAAGCTTTTCTGAAAGAGGCTGTGGAGATCCATGCTCTGTGCCAGCGCTACGGCGTGCCGTTCTTTGTGAACGACAATGTGGACATTGCTATCCGCTGCCACGCCGAGGGCGTGCATGTGGGGCAGGAGGATATGGCCGCAGCGCAGGTGCGCGCCCGCGTGGGCGAGGGAATGATGATCGGCGTTTCCGTCCACAGCGTGGAGGAAGCGCAGGAAGCTGTGAAGCACGGCGCAGACTGCCTTGGTGTGGGTGCGGCCTTTGCCACCCATACCAAGACCGATGTGGACGTTCTGCCCCACGAGACCCTGAAGGCCATCTGTGACGCAGTGGACATCCCGGTGGTGGCCATCGGCGGCATCCACAAGGAAAACATCCTGCAGCTCAAGGGCACCGGCGTGGACGGTGTGGCCCTTGTGAGCGCCATCTTTGCAGCAGATGACATCGAGACCGAGTGCCGGGAGCTGAAGGCGCTTTCCGAGCAGATCATCTGACCGATCCCGCGGCAAACCGGGGGCACCACCTTGGGCCGCGTTATAAAATTCATGGAGAAAACCAACATGAAAAGCGTATTTTGCGCAGGTGCCGGCATCCAGAACGTTCTGTTTTTTCTGAATGACGGCTGCCTGTCTGCTGGCCGGGAGCTTTCTCCTCGGACACGAATCGGGCCATTCCATCGCCCGCCCTACTGCCTGCGGCAGCAGGGTCCCACCCCGGCGGACGGTCCTCGGAGAAACTCCCAGCCAGCAGTCCGTCACCGCATCATTGTATGACCAGCACCATGCTGTTCAGAGATAAACTGTCATTTGGAGGAACAGAGCGTATGCAGACTTATACCACCCAGATGGATGCTGCCCGCAAGGGCATCATCACGCCGCAGATGGAGATCGTGGCAAAAAAGGAATACCGCACCACCGAGGAGATCCGCCAGTGGGTCGCCGAGGGCAAGGTTGCCATCCCCGCCAACAAGCACCACGAGTGCCTGAACCCCGAGGGCGTCGGCTCCATGCTGCGCACCAAGATCAACGTGAACCTTGGCGTTTCCCGCGACTGCAAGGACTACAATGTGGAAATGCAGAAGGTGATGAGCGCCGTCAACATGGGCGCCGAAGCCATCATGGATCTGTCCAGCCACGGCAACACCCAGCCCTTCCGTCAGAAGCTGACCCACGAGTGCCCGGTGATGATCGGCACCGTGCCGGTGTACGATTCGGTCATCCACTACCAGCGCGATCTGGCAGAGCTGACTGCACAGGACTTCATCGATGTGGTGCGTCTGCACGCAGAGGACGGCGTGGACTTTGTCACCCTGCACTGCGGCATCACCCGCAAGACCATCGAGCAGATCCGCAAGCACAAGCGCAAGATGAACATTGTCAGCCGCGGCGGCTCTCTGGTGTTTGCATGGATGAGCATGACCGGCAACGAGAACCCCTTCTACGAGCACTTTGACGAGATCTGCGAGATCTGCGCCGAGCACGATGTGACCATCTCGCTGGGCGATGCCTGCCGTCCCGGCTGTCTGGCTGACGCCACTGATGTGTGCCAGATCGAGGAGCTGGTGCGTCTGGGCGAGCTGACCAAGCGCGCATGGGCACACAACGTGCAGGTGATGGTGGAAGGCCCCGGCCATGTGCCCCTGAATCAGGTGGCGGCCAACATGGAGGTGCAGAAGAGCATCTGCATGGGCGCACCCTTCTATGTGCTGGGACCCCTGGTCACCGATATCGCCCCCGGTTACGACCACATCACCGCTGCCATCGGCGGCGCCGTGGCAGCCGCCAGCGGTGCAGCCTTCCTGTGCTATGTGACCCCCGCCGAGCATCTGGCTCTGCCCAATGTGGACGATGTGAAGCAGGGCATCGTGGCCTCCAAGATCGCTGCCCACGCCGCCGATATCGCCAAGGGCATCCCCCACGCCCGAGACATCGACGACAAGATGGGCGATGCCCGCCGCGTGCTGGACTGGGATGCACAGTTCGCCTGCGCACTGGACCCGGAGACCGCCAAGGCCATCCGCGACGCCCGCCTGCCCGAGGACGACCACAGCGACACCTGCAGCATGTGCGGCAAGTTCTGTGCTGTGCGCAGCATGAACAAGGCGCTGGCCGGTGAGTACATCGACATTCTGTAAAAATCTTCTGTTTTGCGCGCTGCAGCGCGCATCTTCCTCCGCCGCCCGGTATGACCGCCGGGCGGCTTTTGTGTTGTAATTCCAAAAAGATTGTGTTAAAATAACAATAAGGCGCTGATTGCAAAATTGGTGGTCATGCTTTCTATCTCGTATCGCTGGTTTTTCTATTTCTACATAGAACAAGCAGAGGTCCGGGAGGAAACTTTTTTGAAAGTACCCTGCCCGGAGCCTTGAAGGCGAAGGGCAACGGCAACGACCGCCGCCAGTGGCGGAAACAGTGAGTTGCTGTTGGGGCCACGGCCTGCAAGATGCGAGTGCCGCCCAAGGCACGAAGCAGATGCAGGGAGCCGCAACCCGGACATATCGAATGAATCTGCTGGAGACTCTCGCATTGCTCACGTTCATTCTCGCGTTGTTGAGCTTGATTGTGGATGTGATCCGTCTGACCGTTGAGGTCATGGCAAAGTTTTCCCAGATGAAAAGCGATGATAACAAAAAAGATTGACCGCCTCACAGTTCCCCAACTCGAGCGGTCAATCTTTTTGACTAACGGGATGGAAAGCTGACCTTTGCAGTCAGCGCCCCTTCTGTTTGTAGTATAATCGAAGCTATGTGATTTGTCAAGTTATCCTGTTCCATCGATTATTTCTATCAATATTTTAGATTTTACAATTCTTCTGTACTGTACTATAATGAAGTCATCGTCTTCATTCCATTGATCTAAAGGAGGAATCTGCCTTGCTGGTAAATCTTATCGAATCCGTCTATCGCCTTTTGTGGGGCGATCTGTTCACCCTGCCGGTGGCGGGCGGCATTGGGATCTCTTTTATGGTCGTGCTGCTGTTTGCGGCGGGCGTCTGGTTCACCTGCCGCACCCGTCTTCTGCCGGTGCGCCTGTTCCGGGATATGATCGGCGCAGTGTGCGAAAAAAAGCAGGCTGCGGGCGGGCTGTCCTCTTTTCAGACGCTGGTGGTCTCCACCGCCACCCGGGTGGGCATGGGCAATCTGGTGGGCGTGGTGGCTGCTGTTTCCGCAGGCGGCGCAGGTGCGGTGTTCTGGATGTGGGTCACGGCCCTGCTGGGTGCTTCCACCTCCTTTGTGGAGTCCACTCTGGCACAGAAATACCGTGTGCCGGACCCGCTGTATGGCGGCTGGCGCGGCGGCCCTGCCTATTACCTGCATGTGCTGGCTGAGCGCAAGCGCGGCAAAAAGCTCAAGCGCTCTGTAACAGCGGCCCTGTTCGCAGTATCCGGCCTCATCTGCTGGTGCGGCATCAGTCAGGTCATCTCCAACTCGGTGAGCTCTGCCTTTGAAAATGCCTTCCACATCCCGCCGCTGGCCACAACGCTGGTGCTCACGGCCATTGCAGCGGTCATTGTGCTGCGCCGGAACGCCACCGTGAAAAGTCTGGACGTGATGGTGCCCATTATGGCGGTGTGCTATTTTGCCATCACCGTGGGCATCGTGCTGTTCAACCTGCCCAAGCTTCCGGCGGTGCTCGGGCGCATCTTTGCCGAGGCCTTTGGTCTGCGGCAGGCTGTGGCGGGCGGCTTTGGTGCCGTGCTGATGAACGGCGTCAAGCGCGGCCTGTTCTCCAACGAGGCGGGCAGCGGTTCGGCCCCCTGTGCAGCGGCCGCCGCCGAGTGCGACGACCCGGTCAAGATGGGCCTTGTGCAGGCGCTGGGCGTACTGATCGATACCGTGGTGATCTGCAGCTGCACCGCCTTCCTGATGCTGCTGGTGCCGCAGGAGCTTACCGCCGGGCTGACCGGCATGGACCTGCTGCAGACCGCCATGCAATACCATCTGGGCAGCTTTGGCATCCTGTTCATTGCGGTCACGCTGGCGCTGTTCAGCTTTTCCACCTTTCTGGGCATCCTGTACTACGCCCGCTGCAATGTGGCCTACCTGTGCGGCGACAACTGGTGGAGCCAGACCGCCTACAAGCTGCTGGCGCTGGTCATGCTGGTGGTCGGCGGAATGCAGGCCTACACGGTGGTGTGGGATCTGGGCGATGTGGGCATCGGCCTGATGACCATTTTCAATATGCTGGCGCTGGTGCCCATGGCGCATGAGGCACTGGACGCCCTGAACGACTACGAAAAACGCAAAAAGCTGCAGTAACGGCAAAGGGGCTGGTGCACCGGATGATGTGCACCAGCTCCTTTTGGTCTGTATTCAGGATGTAGATGGCAGAGCTCAGTGGGAAAAACGACTGAGGAGCAGCCCGCCTGCAAGCCCGGCCAGTGCGGGCAGCACCCAGCCAAAGCCAATGCTGCCCAGCGGCAGAGCATTGGCGGCGGCAGACAGGACTCCCAGCGGCAGGGCAGCCGCGATGCTCTGCAGGGCGGTCAGGCCCACGCACAGCGGGTACACGGCCCGGCGCTGCTCAAGACCCGGCAGGAAGGAGAGCAGGATCAGCACGATGGCGGCGGGATAGATGGCGTTGAGCACCGGGGTGGACAGCCGGATGATGGCGGCAAGGCCAAGGTTGGACACCAGCATACTGGCCGCAGCAAAAAAGGCGGCAAGGGCAGGGTAGGGGATGCGGGGCAGCAGCTGGTGGAAATACTGTCCCACGCAGGCGATAAGGCCCACGCAGGTGTTGAAGCAGGCAATGACAAAGATGGCCGCAATGAGCACAAGGCCCGCCCGGCCGAACAGCTGCTGTGCCAGAGCGGTGAGCACCTCGGCACCGGTGGCAAGGCCCGGGTATACCGCCCCGGTCTGGGCACCGGCATGGCTCAGCATGGCATAAACGGCCAGCAGCAGCCCACCCGCCAGCAGTCCGGCCCGGATGGTGCCGCTCTCCACGGCGCGGCTCTCTGTGACGCCCCGGGCCCGGATGTTCAGCGCGATGACCGCGCCAAAGTTCAGCCCGGCCAGAGTGTCCATGGTCTGGTAGCCGTACAGGATGCCCTGCACGGTGGGCAGCGCGGCGTATTCTGCACTGGGCACGCCGTAGTGCGCGGCCAGCGGGTGGGCCAGACAACCGGCAAACAGCACCACGATGAGCAAAATCAAGCTGGGGCAGAGGATGCGGCCCAGCCAATTGGTGAGCTTTTCCGGCCGCAGCGCCACCAGAAAGGCCGCTGCAAAAAACAGCACCGAGTAGGCCAGCTGCAGCCCGGAACCGCCGCCTATCAGCGGCACCAGCATCTGGAAAGAGGTACTGGCGGTGCGGGGGATGGCAAGGCAGGGCCCGATGGAAAGATACACCAGAATGGTGAACACCGTGGCGAACACCGGATGGACCCGGCCGGCAAGCCTGTCCAGACCGCCCGCCCGGGCCACCGCCGTGACTCCTGCGATGGGCAGGCCGACGGCGCTGACGGCAAGGCCCGCAAAGGCAGGCCAGAGGCTGGTACCGGCCTGTGCGCCCAGATGCGGCGGGAAGATCAGATTCCCGGCTCCGAAAAACATGGAAAATAGCGTAAAACCGACCAAAAGCAGACTTTTGCCGGAGAGCTTCTGCATAGGACAGACACCTCGTTTCTTTCCTGCATCAAAGATGACAGAGATTCATACAGTTCAGTTTATCGTTTTATGCATTTCATGTCAAGAACCAAAAACGTGAAGAAATGTAATGTCTGGCATGACGATGTTGGATGCATTGCGGTGCACCGGTCATTGGCGTTTGGAAAAAGATGTGGTATGATACTTATACGATCCGCAGAGCGGAGGCTATTTCAGACTGTCAGGAGCAGGAAAGAACCATGAACCAACACAAACAACTTTTTGAGCGGCTGGCTGCTGCAGCCTTCTGGCTGGCGGTGTGGCAGTGCGCTGCCATGGCCGTGGGACAGGAGGTGTTTCTGGTCTCGCCGGTGCAGGCGCTGCGCACCCTTTTGCAGCTTCTGCCGCAGGCAGAGTTCTGGCAGCGGGTGGGCTTCAGCTCCGGACGCATCCTGCTGGGCTTCGGGCTGGGCGTGGTAGTCAGCGTGTTTCTGGCTGCGGCGGCGCAGGCGTGGCACGCGGCAGAGGTGCTGCTGGCACCGGTGCTGCAGCTGGTCAAGGCTACGCCGGTGGCAAGCTTCATCATTCTGGCGCTGGTGTGGGTGCGGGGAGCATCGCTTTCGGTGCTCATCAGCTTTCTGATGGTGCTGCCAGTGCTGTACGGCGCGGTGCGCACCGGCATCCGGAGCGCAGATCCACAGCTGCTGGAAATGGCAAAAGTGTTCCGCCTGCCGTTTGCCCGCCGTCTGCGGGCTGTGTGGCTGCCTGCGGTGCTGCCGGCCTTCCGGCAGGGGTGCAGCGTGGCCCTTGGCATCTGCTGGAAGAGCGGCGTAGCCGCTGAGGTGATCGGCCTGCCCAATGGCAGCATCGGCGATGCACTCTACCGGGCCAAGATCACCCTTTCCACCGGGGAGCTGTTCGCATGGACATTTGTGATCATCCTGCTCAGCGCCGGGTTTGAAAAGCTGTTCCTGCTGCTTCTGGACCGCGTGACCCGCGCCGTGACCGGGGAGGTGCCGCAATGCTGACCATCGAGCATCTGACAAAACAGTTCGGGGAGAAAACGCTCTTCCGGGATCTCTGCCTCACGGTGGACGGCCCGGCGGTGCTGTGGGCCCCCAGCGGCTGGGGCAAGACCACCCTGCTGCGCATCCTCATGGGGCTGGACACGCCCACTGCAGGCCGGGTGCGGGGCGTGGGCCGGGCCGCGGCAGTGTTTCAGGAGGACAGGCTCTGCCCGCAGCTGACGGCGCTCCAGAACGTGACGCTGGTGCTGCCCGGCAGTGAAAAACAATACAAAGAGCAAATTAAAGTAGATTTTCAACAGCTTGGCATGGATGCTGCGGCGCTGGCCCTGCCTGCAGCACGGCTTTCCGGCGGGCAGAAGCGGCGCACCGCCCTGCTGCGGGCCCTGTGGGCACCCAGTGAAACCCTGCTATTGGACGAACCCTTCACCGGCATGGACCCGGACACCCTTGCCGCCGCTGCGGCGTTGCTGCGCACCCGCTGCGGGACTGAGCCGGTGCTGCTTGCCACCCACGACCGGGAGGCCATCCGGCTGCTGGGCTGGCCGGTGATCGAGTTGGAAGCGCTGTAAAAGGCTTTAAATAAAAAGGGCCGCTGCACCGGATGATGTGCAGCGGCCCTTTACCATTTGAGAATATTTCAAAGAAAAATACACAGAGGATGCAAAAGTGGGGTCAGCCCAGCAGCTTTGCCGGGTCGAGGTAGGCGTCGCCCTGCATCACTTCCAGATGGATGTGCGTCTCCTCGGCGCATTCGTTGGGGATGCTGCCTGCGCGGCCCAGAGCCTGCCCCACGCTCACTTCGTCGCCGGTGTGCACGGCAGGGTCAGCGGTGCCGCACACCCGCCAGATGCGCCCGGCACTGTCCTCGATGCACACCACACTGCCCCAGCGGCCATCGGTGTCCACGGCAGTCACCTTGCCGGCGGCAGGGGCGCATACCTGTGCGTCCTGTGCGCAGGCGTAGTCCACACCGTTGTGGGTGCGCCAGTCGCCAAGGGTGCTGCTGTACACCAGCTCATCGCCGCTGTAGGCGTTCAAGACTCTGCCCGAGACGGGCTGCGTGGAGGCAGGCGCAGCTGAACTGCTGGCAGGCGAGGATGCGCCTTGCAGTGCGGAGGGTTCGTGCACCGTACCAGAGCCAGACCGCGCCCCAGAAGAGGACGCAGAGGGTGCGGGCGGTTCGGGCTTGGGTACATTTGCCGCAGATTCTGCGGCGTCGGTCACGGGCTGCTGCCATACATCGTCCTCCTGTGGATCAAGGGTGAGCTGCGGCTCCGGGGCAGGTTCCTCCTGCGGGGTCGTCAGGTCGTCGTAGCTCTTTTTCAGTTCATCCCGCACGGTGCGCACTGCCCACACTCCCGCCGCTGCGGCTGCGACGAGACAGGCCAGCAGTGCCAGTGCAAAGCCCCTGCTGCGCAAAAACTTTTTGATCTGCTCCATTGTCGTTACTCCCATCTGCTGCATTGTGTACGCATTGCTTCTGGGCTTAGTGTGGGACAGCAGGGCAGGTTTTATGCATTCTTTTATTTAAATGCCCTCCGCGTTTGCTCTGGGCATATTTAGAGAAAATGCACTTTCACGGGAAGGGCCGCAGCCGGAAAATGCATCTTTCCTCTGTGGACTTCTGTGTTGACACCCGAAGCGGAGGTTATTCTAAATGATATTACCAAACAAAAAAGGCCCTCCCTTTTCGGGAGAGCCCTTGCGGATCAAAAATCAGTTGCGGCGGCGGCTGTTCATGCCCAGCAGACGCACAACATACAGGAAGATGTTGATGAAGTCCAGATACAGGGTCAGTGCGCCGTAGATGGAAGCCTTCTCGGCCAGCTCGCCGTCATAGGCGTAATAGGAGAACATCTGGCTCAGCTTCTGGGTGTCGTAGGCGGTCAGCAGCATGAAGACCACCAGACCGACAGCGCTGTACAGCACCGTGGTAAGGAAGCTCATGCCGAACAGCATGCCCACAAAGCCGGTGATGATGAGCGCAAACAGGCACATCATCAGCTTGGGGCCCCAGCCGGACAGATCCCGGTGGGTGGTGGTGCCGTAGACGGCCATCAGGCCAAAGTACAGCGAGGTGGCAAGGAAGGCCAGCACCAGAGTGCCCAGATCGAACACCAGGAAATAATAGCTCAGCACCATGCCGTTGAGCAGTGCATAGGCAAAGAAAGTGGCCCTTGCGCCGCCCACCGACATGCTCTGCACCCGGGAGCTCAGCACGTATACCAGAACCAGCTCAGCGATGGTGAACACCAGATACAGCGAATTGACCACGTACAGCAGCGGGGTGGCAGCTGTGACAAAGGCGGCTGCAAAGGTGATGAGCAGGCCCACCGCCATCCAGCGGTAGGTGCGGTTCATATAGTCAGCCGAGGTCATAGCAGGCTCTGTATAGCCCCGATCATAACCATTGTAATTGTAATCCATAGGGACTCCTCCAGTCTCTTTCTGCCGGAACACTTTTTTCTTGCTCCGGTCTACGGAATATAGTATACTGCATAGAAATGAACGTTTCATGAAAAAGGCTGTGATATTGTATGTCCCTTGGACTTTATTTACACATACCCTACTGTTTTTCCAAATGCAGGTACTGCGATTTCTATTCCCACCCCGGTGAGCGCGGCGTGCCGGATGCCTATGTGGAGGCTCTTGTGCGGGAGCTTGACCGCTTTGCACCGGACGGGCCCCTGCAGCCGGACACCCTTTACTTTGGCGGCGGCACCCCCAGTCTGCTGCGCCCGGAGCAGGCAAAGCGGCTCATCGATGCGGCCCGTCCCCTGCCCGGGGCAGAGATCACGCTGGAAGCAAACCCGGAGACGGTGACCGAACAGAGCCTTGCGGGCTTCCGGGAGGCGGGAGTGAACCGCATCTCCTTCGGGGTGCAGTCTGCCCGGGACACCCAGCTGCGCACACTGGGCAGGCCTCATACGGCAAAGCAGGCGCGGGCTGCCTTTGCCGCCGCCCGGCGGGCAGGCTTTGCGAACATCAGCGGCGACATCATGCTGGCACTGCCCCACTACACCGAAGCTGAGTTTGACGAAACGCTGGAACTGATCGAGGACGGCGGTGCCACCCACATTTCCGCATATCTGCTGAAGATCGAGCCGGATTCGGCCTTTGGAAAGCACCCGCCCGAGGGCCTGCCCACCGGCGACGAGGCGGCTGATTTTTACCTCTATGCGGTGGAGCAGCTGGAACACCACGGCTACCGGCAGTATGAGATCTCCAACTTTGCAAAGCCCGGCTATGAGGGACGGCACAATCTCATCTACTGGGACTGCGGCGACTATCTGGGCCTTGGCCCGGCGGCGCACTCCTGCATGGGCGGCAGGCGGTTCTATTATCCGCCGGATACCGCCGCGTTCCTGAGCGATGCCACCTCCCCGGTGATGGACGGCAGCTGCGGCGCAGAGGATTACCTTATTTTACAGCTGCGCCTGCGCAAGGGGCTTTCGCTGGACGCCTACAAGCAGCTCTACGGCAAAGAATTTTCCACCGCACAGCTGGCCTTTGTGCAAAACTGCGTCCGGGCAGGCTATGCAAGCTTTGACGGCCACACCCTTGCCCTGACCCCGGCGGGCCTCATCGTGCAGAACAGCATCCTTGCCCAGCTATTGTAATTGGCAGAAATACGGCAGAACATTGCTTTTGCGTGCCGGTTCTGGTATGATATACTCGATACAATAGGGGAATTTGGAGGAAAACAGATGGCGAAGGTGTTGATCGTAGGTGCAGGCGCGGCGGGCCTGATGGCAGCGGGTGCCGCTGTGCGTCAGGGGCATCAGGTGACGGTGCTGGAACACATGGACAAGCCCGGCCAGAAGATCCTTGTCACCGGCAAGGGCCGCTGCAATGTGACCAACGACTGCCCGGCAGAGGAGTTTCTGCGCCATGTGCGCACCAACCCGCGCTTTTTGTATTCGTCGCTGGGGGCTTTCCCACCCGCAAAGACCATGGAACTGTTCGAGGGTCTGGGCGTGGAGCTGAAGGTGGAGCGCGGACGCCGGGTGTTCCCGGTATCCGACAGGGCAGAGGAGATTCGGCAGGCCCTTCTGCGCTACGCGCAGGAAGCCGATATCGTCCATGACGGCGCAAAAAAGCTGCTGCTGGAAGAGGTGGTGCCGGAGCCGGAAGCAGCTCCCGCTGCACCGGAAAACCCGCGCCACCCCAAAAAGAAAAAGGCAGGCCCGGCCTTGCGGTGCATCGGCGTGCGGGGCACCTCCGGCAGGGAGTACCGGGCGGATGCGGTGCTGGTGGCCACCGGCGGCGTCAGCTACCCCACCACCGGCTCCACCGGCGATGGCTACAGGCTGGCGCAGCAGGCCGGGCACACCCTTGTGGAGCCGGTGCCCAGTCTGGTCAGCCTTGTGAGCCATGACGCCGACTGCAAAAAAATGATGGGTCTGGCCCTGAAAAACGTCACCCTGACCCTGTTCGAGGACGACAAGGCCATCTTTGACGAGCAGGGCGAGATGCTGTTCACCCACTTTGGCATCAGCGGTCCGCTGACCCTGAGCGCATCCAGCCATCTGGGCGATATGAAAAAACACCGGTATCATGCGGAGATCGACCTGAAGCCAGCCCTCAGCGAGGAGCAGCTGTACGACCGCATCACCCGGGACTTTGCCCTGCTTGCAAACCATGCGGCGCAAGGGGCGCTGGTCAAGCTGCTGCCCTCCAGCATGCAGCCGGTGATGGTGGCACGCTGGGGCATCGACCCGGCCACAAGGGCCAACCAGATCACCCGGGAACAGAAGCGGGAGCTGGTGCATCTGATGAAGCACTGGCGGGTGTCTATCGACGCCCGGGGCGACCTTGCCCATGCTGTGATCACCAGCGGCGGTGTGTCGGTACGGGAGGTGGACCCCAAAACCATGCAGAGCAAAAAGGTACTGGGCCTGTATTTTGCGGGCGAGGTGCTGGATGTGGATGCCTACACCGGCGGCTACAACCTGCAGATCGCCTTCTGCACTGCACAGGCATTTGCAAATAATCTGTAATTACAGATAAAACAATTTTAAATGCCCTCCGCGCTGCTCTGGGCATATTTATAGGAATAGATTTTTTGATTTGTATTTTGAAAACGGCTGCGGTCTTTTTCAAAATACGTTTTCACAAAAAGGATTGTTGCCGGGATAGTCTCACAGACCGCTGCGCAACTGTTCCTGAAGGAAACGAGCAGCAATGCAGTTCTCCGTTACGGCCCCGCTTGTGAAAAATCAAATCTGGAAAATCCGCAGATTTTCCAGATTTCCAGATTTGTAAATATTTAAAATAATTTTCCGCTTAAAAAGGAGAAGATATAAAATGGTATCTGTTGCGATCGACGGGCCTGCAGGTGCAGGCAAATCTACGCTGGCACGCCGTCTGGCGGCTGAAATGGGCTATATTTATGTGGATACCGGTGCCATGTACCGCGCCATCGGCCTGTATGCCCTGCGTGCGGGCAAGGACCCCAAGGACAACGCAGCGGTCAACGCACTGCTGCCCCAGATCGAGCTGCGGCTGGCCTCCATTGAGGGAGAGCAGCACATTTATTTAAAGGAAGAGGACGTCAGCACCGCCATCCGCACCGAGGCCGCAGGCATGGCTGCTTCTGCCGTGGGCGCAAACCCGGCTGTGCGCGCCTTTCTGCTGGAACTGCAGCGGGATATGGCCAAAAAGCAGGATGTGCTGATGGACGGCCGCGACATCGGCACGGTGGTGCTGCCGGACGCTACGGTGAAGATCTTCCTCACCGCCACGCCAGAGGCCCGCGCCACCCGGCGGTGGAAGGAGTATCAGGCCAAGGGCATCGATACTCCCTATGAAGAGGTGCTGGCCGATGTGAAGCAGCGGGACTATCAGGACACCCACCGCGCCGCCGCACCCCTGAAGCAGGCGGAGGACGCCGTGCTGCTGGACACTTCGGAGCTGGACTTTGAGCAGAGCCTTGCCGCCATGAAGAAGATCATTGCGGAGAAGGCAGGCTGAACGATTTAAAATGCACTCCGCTTCGCGCTGGGCATATGGATCGGAAACTTATTTTATTTCTTGTGCTTTGGAAACGACTGCGGTCGTTTCCAGAACACGCTTTCACCAGAAAAGCTGTATCGAAAAACGACATTTTCAAAAACAGCTGCATTGTCCGGTTTCGGCCCACACGCGAAATCGAGAATCGTATAAATTTAAGGAATAAAACGACACTATGATATTATATTACATCTTAGTACCCTTTGCGTGGATCCTGTGGCACATCGGTTTCCGCATCCGCGTAGAGGGCCGCGAGAACCTGAAAAAGGTGCAGACCAAAGGCTGCATCCTTGCGCCGACCCATGTCTCCGCCATCGACCCGGTGTTCATCGTGGTCACCCGGTGGAGCAGGCGGATGGTCGTATTTGCCAAGAAGGAGCTGTTCGAGATCAACGGCTTCCTGACATGGTTCTTCCGGTGCTGCGGCGCGGTGTGCGTGCGCGGCACAAAGGATGAAATGGCTGCCATCGAGCAGACCGTTGAAGCCTGCAAAAATGGCAAGACCCTGCTCATTTTCCCGGAGGGAACCCGCGAAAAGGAAGGAAGGCTTCTGCCGCCCAAGAGCGGCCTGTTCGTCATTGCGGCGGGGGCCGGGGTGGATGTGGTGCCCTGCCGCATCCTGTACGATACGCCGGACGGAAAAATGCATCTGTTCTGCAGAGTGCGGGTGATCTACGGCGAGCCCATGCCTGCCGCCCAATTTGCCATGGAAGGCCGGCGGGATACTAAAAAGCTGCGTGCCAACAAACAGGCTTTGCTGGATGCGTGGGAAAAGATGGGGGCGTAAAAGATGGAGATCCGAGTTGCAAAAACGGCGGGGTTCTGCTTTGGCGTCAACCGCGCCGTGGAGCTGACCTATGGACTTCTGGCAGAGGGGCACAGGGTCGCTACGCTGGGCCCGCTGATCCACAACCCGCAGGCGGTGGAGGACATGCAGCGCAAGGGCGCACAGGTGGTGGACACCGTGCAGGATGTGCCTGCCGGATACGAGGTGGTCATCCGCAGCCACGGCGTGCCCCGCAGCGTTTATGACGAGCTGACGGCCCGCGGCATCCGCTACCATGACGCCACCTGCCCCTTTGTGCAGAAGATCCAGCGCATCGCCGCCGAGGCCGAAAAGGCCGGGGCAGTGCTGCTGGTGGCGGGCGATAAGACCCACCCGGAGGTGCAGGGGATCGTGGGTCACACCCGCGGAGAGGTGTTCGTTTTTGCCGATCTGGCCGAATTGAAGGCGTGGAAAGGTCCCTCTGACCCGCAAAAACCCCTGTTTGCAGTTGCACAGACCACATTTCAGGTTACAAAATGGCAAGAAAGTTCGGAGTTTCTCAAAAAAGCCTATACAAACGCCCGGATTTTTGATACAATATGTAATGCGACGTGGGCGAGGCAACAGGAAGCGGAAGACCTCAGCCAAAAATGCGACATCATTGTTGTCATTGGCGGTCATCATTCTTCCAATACCCAAAAGCTGGTACAGGTCGCCGCAAAACACACGCGTGCCGTAACGGTCGAGACAGCGAGCGAACTTCGGCCGGAATGGTTTGCAGATGTTAAAGTGGCGGGCGTGACAGCCGGGGCTTCAACGCCATCGTCTATTATTGAGGAGGTACTTAACAGTATGAGCGCAGAAATCAATGACAGCATGAGCTTTGAGGAGATGCTGAATGCATCCGAGGAAAAGCGTGTTCATGCAGGCAGTATTGTGAAAGGAATCGTGACCAGCATCTCTGCCAACGAGATCCAGGTGGATATCGGAGCGAAGCAGACCGGCTTTGTCAAGCTGAGCGAGCTGACCGATGATTCCTCCGCCAAGGTCGAAGACCTGGTGAAGGTTGGCGATGAGCTGGACCTCATCGTCGAGAAGGTTATGGATCAGGA